>VFQO010000878.1_pt1 | contig 27874 bp, 25 predicted proteins | sample 3512331 | NCBI WGS metagenome assembly VFQO01 (sample SAMN10412371, study PRJNA504923) | tailings metagenome | isolation source: Replicate 3 from Balatoc abandoned mine | place: Philippines: Itogon, Benguet | collected 2017-08-28 | reverse complement strand
ATATTTTTAGCAAAGTAGGTGGCAATTAGGTCTGCACCTGCTCTTTTTATGCTTAATGTAGTTTCCAGGATTGCCTGATCTTCATTCAGCCATCCTTTTTGAGCAGCCGCTTTTATCATGGCGTATTCACCACTTACATGATAGGCACTTACTGGAATATGGGTAGTATTTTTTACTTCTCGAATAATATCTAGATAAGAAAGAGCCGGTTTAACCATGACAATATCTGCTCCTTCACTCACATCTAATAGAACCTCTTTAACCGCTTCTATACGATTCGCTGGATTCATTTGATAGGTTTTTTTATCACCAAACCCAGGAGCAGAATCAAGTGCATCTCTAAAGGGGCCATAAAAACAGGAAGCATACTTTGCGCTATAACTCATGATACCTGTATTATGAAATCCCGCATTTTCTAAAGACTGACGAAGAGCTGCAATTCTCCCATCCATCATATCACTAGGCGCTACAAAATGCGCCCCTGCTGCTGCATGACTAACGGCCATTTTTGCTAAAACGTCTACTGTCAAATCATTTACAATTTCCTGATCTTTTACGATTCCATCATGACCGTAAGTAGAATAAGGGTCTAATGCAACATCAGTCATGATCAACATTTCAGGCAAATGCTTTCGAATGGCTCTTATTGACGTCTGCATCAATCCATCCTCAAAAAGTGCTTCTGTTCCTGCATTATCCTTTTTATGGTCAGGGCATTTAATAAATAACAAAACAGAACGAATACCCAACTCGTAAAGTTGAAACACTTCCTCCAATGTTTTATCCAGGCTTCTGCGATAATAACCAGGAAGGGATGGAATTTCTTCTACCCTGTTTTCACCTTCCACAATAAAAAGGGGGGCAATTAAATGTTGTGGTTGCAAAATGGTCTCCTGAACCATTTTTCGGATAGATGCAGATGCACGAAGTATTCTTGGACGATGAATCATGATGGTTATTTTATTGATACAATTTAACAGCGTCTACAAAAGCTTTTGCATGAGAAACGGGAACATTGGGCAAAATACCATGTCCCAGATTCACGATATATCTATCTTTTCCAAATGCGTCTATCATCTGTTTTACTTCTTTCTCAATTTCAGAAATGGGTTTCAGCAAATGGTTGGGATCAAAATTTCCTTGTAGCGTTATCTTGTTTTGGGTAAGTTGCCTAGCTAATTGCGGAGAAACTGTCCAATCAATACCGATTGCACCAATGTCTAATTTTGATAAATCTTCTAATGCATACCAACTGCCTTTGGGGAAAAGAATAACAGGGGATTCTTCTTTAAGCACATTGGCAATTGCAACATGGTATGGCTGGGAAAATTCTTTAAAATCATTGGGAGAAAGTAATCCACTCCAACTATCAAAAACCTGTACACAATCAACCCCAGCTTTGATTTGACGTCGCAAATATTGAATAGTAACTTCTGTGATCTTAGCTAAGAGTTCATGTGCCAATTTAGGTTGGGCAAAACAAAATTGTTTTGCCTTATCAAAAGCTTTTGACCCCTTACCTTCTACCATATAACAAAGAATCGTAAAAGGAGCTCCCGCAAATCCAATTAATGGCACCCTACCGTCTAGTTTTTGCTTGGTAACCTTGATGGCTTCATAAACATAGGAAAGCTGATCTGCTGCTTCATCAACTACTAATTGTGCAAGATCATCGGAAGTAGCTATGGTTTTGGGTAACATTGGCCCCTTCGACTCTACCATTTGAACTTCAAGCCCCATGGCCTGAGGAACAACTAAAATATCAGAAAAGAGTATGGCAGCATCTGTCCCAATTATATCAATCGGCTGTACAGTAATTTCGGCTGCTAATTCAGGCGTTTGAACGCGAGTGAAAAAATCGTATTTTTTTCTGAGTTCAATATACTCCGGTAAGTATCGTCCAGCCTGACGCATCATCCAAACGGGGGGGCGCTCTACGCTATTACCTTTTAATGCTCGTAAAAAGAGGTCATTTTTAATCATTGCTCATTTTTTTAGATAAGGCCATTAACATGGCTTCAGGTGTTGGACTTTTTGCAATTACTGCATTGCTTGTGTCTGTATAATATTGAAGACGAGTGAAAGTAGTATTACCAATGCACACATAAATTCTTTCGGAGGAGAACCGATTGGCCATTAAAAAACTGTCAATAGCACTTGGACTAAAAAAAAGAATGGCTTTAAATGGAATTGCGTCCACAGGTACGGGATTTAATTCAGTATGATAAACATTCAAATCTTGATAAGTCATACCTGAACCTATGACTACATGTCTTAAATCGGGCAGTGTGAGATTCCCAATTGGGTGAAGCATTCTTTGAATATTCAATTCTTCTTTCTTCCATGTAATTAGTCTGCCCAGTTCATCTACATTGGGTGCAATGATATTGGGCACTATATCTTTTAACAAAAGCGCCTCGCGTGTTGCCCCTTGTAAAGCGAAAATGTTTTTATTAGCTAAAAGTTTATGATCCATGTTTTCCAGAAAATAATGAACAGCATTTGCACTAGTAAAAGCAACACTATCATAAGTTTCCAGCGTGAATGGACTACACAAAAAATCAGTTCTCTTGATTTTAGTAAACGACTTGCAAACCAAATCCATTCCAAAAGCTTCTTTGGCCTTCTTTATTATATTGGCATTTAATTGCTTTGTGCTTAATACCATCATGCTTTTCTAATTTCATCCATTAATAAAGAAGCACCTGGTTGTGTTAGCAGTTCCATTGCAAGTAAAGCACCAGCTCCTGTTGTTTGATTGTTAGCTATTCTCTTTTCTTTTCTGTAAGAATTTGTTCCATCCATACTATGAATGGCCCCTACTATAACAATATCATTACCTTGAAATGTTGTTAAACAACTTACTGGTATGGAACAACCACCTTGTAGGGTATACATAAACTCCCTTTCAATTTGAGCAGCCATAAAAGTTTGCGAATCATTGATCTGCTGGCAGATATCATGTATAAAGCTATTGTTCGCATTGCAAATGATGCCAACGATTCCCTGAGCCGGAGCTGGCAACATCCAATCTAAAGTAATGGTACAATCATTAATTAATCCCAATCGCTCAAGACCTGCTTTGGCGAATATCATTCCAGCGATATCATTATTATCCTTTAATTTTTGTAGGCGGGTTTGAATATTCCCCCTAACAGGAACAATTTGATGCGTAGGATATAGCTCCAGCCACTGTGATTTTCGTCTGATACTACTTGAGGCAATGGTTAAGCCTTTCGCAGTAAAATCAAAAGCCTGTTTTGTCACAAGCACATCTTCGAATGATCCCCTCGGCAAAACAGCAGAAAGAGAAAGTCCTGAAGCAAGTTGAGTCGGCACATCTTTTAATGAATGTACGGCCAGGTCAATTTTATCGTTTAATAGAGCAATGTCTAATTCTTTGGTAAATACGCCTGTTATACCCATAGCATAAATGGGGGTCGTTAGATCCTTGTCGCCAGTACTTTCAATACCAATACAGGTAGCATCAAAGCCCTTCTCTACTAATGCATTTTTTACTGCATTGGCCTGCCACATTGCCAAAGGACTTGTTCTTGTGCCTATTCTAATTGTTTTCATGAGCAAACCGTTCTGCTTTTTTTTCTTTCTTGCCATGCGTACAACTGCTCAATATGTGTGTTGATGATTTGCATGGCAAGTGGAATTTCCTTAGATCTTCTATCTAGATTTTTATTTATTTCGATAGATAAATCATCTACATTGTAAACATCCAAATGCTCCAAATCATGTACATCAGGAGATATATTCGATGGAACAGAAAGATCAAAAATTATTTTAACCGTTGAGTGCAAGAGCATAGAAGGTCTAATTAAATAGCCCTCTGCAGCAGTAGCAATAATGACCACATCAACATTCCTAAGCGCCAGCTCCATATCATTTAGAGAATATATCTTACCAGGTGCATGGTCAATAGTCAACAATTTGTTTACCGATCTATTTACAATGCTAAGGTCAGCATCGGGTAGATGCTGTCGTATATTCCGGAAAGTGGCAAGCCCTATTTTACCCCAGCCAATTAGGCAAATTTTTAAATGGTTAGGACTGTATTTTTTCAAATGCTGAATAACAGCGTAGGATGTAGAGGTTGTTCCATCAGATATATTCGTTTGCGTTCTGACAGATTTGCTTGCCTGTAAAGAAGTTTCAAGAATTTTCTGAAATAAACCAGATATCATTCCAGCCTCATTCGCCATTTTAAAAGAGGAACGTAACTGACCAGCAATTTCATAATCTCCAATAATCTGAGATTCTAAACCAGATGATACGCTACATAAATGTTGTATTGCTTCTCGTCCATTTTTGACAATAAGATGCTTTTCAATAGCAACTTGATCGGCATTAGTATACTTTTCAAAAATATTTTTGATTTCAGCTTCACTTATACCATACCCATAAATTTCAGTGCGATTACAGGTGGAAAGAATAATAATATTTGTTCTCCCCTCATGTTTAAACTGCGTATAAATTTCTTTTATAGCTTGCTCACTAATAGAAAATTTACTTCGAATACTTAGTATTGTTTTTTTGTAATTGACGCCAGCTACAAGAAATTTTTCCATCCTAATCGAACAGTTTCAACAAAAGTACCTTGCTGAATCTGTCTAAATTCTCTAGATGGAATTAGTGACAAGTGAATGACAAATAATGCCATTTTTTTACTTAGGAATGACAAATGAGATGTGAAAAAATTCACATTACTATTAACTAATATTTTAAGTTTAATTAATCTTTCTTACTTCGACCTCAGCCAAGGCGCAGGATTCTGTGCCACACTCTTATCGTTCATGATCATGAACAAAATGCCGCCCTCTCCATCAATGGAAGTACCCGACTTACCCAAGACTGTACCTGCTTTTACTTTTTGATCGCGAGATACGGCAACAGAAGAAAGATTTTTATAGCCCGTAAAATATTTACCATGCTTCACGAGTACAATATTTTCATCGGCCACTTCACCGGCATATACTACTTCACCATCCGCTACGCAACGAACCGGAGAGCCTACTGGCACAGCAATTTCCAAGCCATCCGATTTTTGCATCAACTTGGTGCCCGCATAACTCTGGGTTCCAAATCCCACCGTAACTACTCCATTGCTTACCGGCCAAGGCAAACGCCCTTTGTTGTTTTCAAAATTCAAAGACAATTCCATGCCTTCCGGCGTAGATTCCAACGGAGAATAGGTTCTGTCTTTGGCAGCAGAAGTAACGCCAGAGGGAGCATCGTTTAAGGTAGGTCTGGGGGGATTAGCACTGCCGTTATTACCAGCGCCGTTGGCTGCCACCGTATTGGCTGCATTGTTACCCGCCCCAGCATTTCCACTTGCTGGTTTGCCAGCAACATTTTTCTTATCGGCTGCGGCCTGTGCTGCTGCTGCATCCTGGGCCGCTTTTAATTTACGCGCATCTTCCAAGGCTTTCAAACGCTTGGCTTCTTCTCGCTTCTTCGCTTCTTCAATTTCTCTACGAATCACCGCATTAATAGCCACGGCTACTTTCTGACGCTGACTCTCTTTATCACGAATTTGCTTATTGAGTTCTTTCTCTTTGCCTTTTAACTGAGCCACCACCTGATCCTGTTCTTTCTTGTCTTCTTCTAAGTCTAATAGCTGTTTATTCTGAACTTCTAATGTGCTCAAACGCTCTTTCTTGTTGGCACTCAACACACCAATTTTTTCCTGTAACAATTGCTCACTTTTTACAATGGTATTGGCCTGTGTTTCGCGGTTCTGGCGATAGCTTTTTAAATAAGCTGCACGCTTCAACGCATCGTTGAAATTGCTGGCAGAAAAAAGGAAGTTTAGGTATTCGTAACTGCTCCTGTTTTTATAGGCAAAAACAATGCTCTTGGCATATTTCACTTTTAGGGTATCCAGTTCCTTGCGGAGTCTGTATATATCGAGCTCGTTTAAATAAATGGTCTCGTCCAGCTGTTTCACTTCTCGGTTGATCCCATTGATCAGGGCTTCCCGCGCATTAATTTTTCTTTTGATGATGGCTAGTTGCTTAACAGAAGATTTGGTATTCTTCTGAGTTTCGCGATACAACTGGTTTAATTCGGCCAGTTCCTTTTCAATGCTCTGTTTCTGTTTCTGCAATTCTTCTCTGTTTTGCGCTACGGCTACGAAGCCACTAAAGAGCAGCACTGCTAAAAGAGAGAAAATTTGTTTAAACATCATCAAAAATTAAAATATTTCTAAATTATTTAACCCGCTGGAAAATTCCATTTTACCCGACCATCCCAATATCTAACTATAAACGTTAAAACGGTGCTTAAATTACTTGCGTTTGTAGTTTTTGGGCACTTCGAAGGTATATTTTAACGGTTCGTTTAGGGCGAACTCTTTAAAATCAAGGTTGATATCCAGTTTGCTCTTCTCCGCCACTACTATTTTTCGCTGGGTAGCAAACTGATAGGTGCCCATGGGTTGATAATTGCTAAAGCTGATGGCGCAGGTTCGGTTCCGCTGAATATCCACATCGTCTAACTTGCTGTGAACTACTTTAAAGTCTTCGTTGGAAAGCGTAATCAAGTGTTTAAATATTTCACCCACCATCAATACCGATAAATTGCTGGGGCCATCACGGTAAGAAACAATATTGTTGGTTACAAAAACGGGATTGCCAATCAGAAGGTCCTGCAACGTAGAAAAATCAAAGGGAATCTGAGTGGCTTCTTTCAGGTAATCGATGGTTCTGTACTGCACATATTTATCGCCCACCTTCTTCACCAGTACCACAGAGTCTTTGGTGATTTTAACTTGCAATCCTTCCGCAGATATGCCCAGGAACGAACCACGAATTCTGATGTAGATCAATGAGTCTTTGGCAATGCTTAAATAACCGGTATAGCTATCGCTGTTCTCTGCACTTTCATAGTCTACTTTAATTTTCGCATTGAAAGTTTTGAACTGAATATTGTTGGTAACCACTTTTTCCATGATGCCTCTTACAATACTGGCAGAGTCTACCTTCGGCGTTTCGGTGATGACTACGGTTTGGGTAGTGTCTTTTTTGTCGATGGCTTCCTGGATGGTAGCCACTTTCTTCACCGTCTTACAGCTGGCTGTAATAGTGATTAGTAGTAGTATTTTTACAAATTTCATTTCAATTATTTTGATAGGTATTTGAAATTTAGATGCTCGTTAGCTAATTTTTGTTTCACAAAAATTAAATGCCTCGCAGCTAAATTTCAAAACAGCATATAATCCTCTAATTACAAGTCAAATTTTTAACCTCTCCTATTTTAGCCCTTCGCTTGCCACAAATCACGCCAATTGCTGCTAAGCGGCTGCGAAGATAACCAAAAACAATAGCAGTGGAACCTTAAAAGACCGACAACAAATACAAATTTTATTTAATAAGTGTCAAGAATGTTTCAGGGGTCAATATAGATATAGTTGCTTTTTTATAGTCTTTAATATTCCGGGTAATTATAGTTGAAATACTATTTTCGATAGCACAGCTATATTGAATTGCATCTTCAAAATCATCAAAATTTGAAGCCAATGCCAAATCAATAGTTTTACTATCCACTGCTAACACATGAACAAGCGTCTTAAATTTAGCGATTAGCTGTCTTGAATGAACTGCGCTATATTGTGAAAGCAGAACATAGTCAATATTTGAAAATGAAATAGCCGAGACAAATATTTTGATTTTATTATTGTCAGCTAATGAAAAAAGTATTTCTGCTGGTTTATTAAAAGGCATCCTACCCGATAACAAGTCTAAACATACATCAGTATCTACAAATACTTTTTCCATACTAATGACCGTATTTGTCAGTTAAGTGTTTGCGGTACTCTTTTTTCTCATCAAAGTTTTTGGGCAATTTCACAACACCAGATAAACTTTTCACTAGAGGACTTATGTTCTCGGTTTTATCTGGTACAACTAAATGCGCTAGATAAGACTCAATCAACTTTGAAAGACTCACATTTTTATCTCGGGCATAGCGCTTAGCCTCTTCTATAATCTCATTATTGAGTCTTAAGGTAAGTTTAGCATCCATCACTTCAAATATTTATACGTACAAATATATAAATATATACGTACAATTGAAATTTTTAATTATTGTTGAAATTTGCACAATCTTAAGATTCAATAAAATCTTTAGCATATTGAATGAGTATGCAGAAAAGAGGCAAGAAAGTACTTGAAGCAGTGGATATATGTAAACACAGGAAACTTTATGATTTCCCCGTACTCCCAAAACCACCAGCCCCTCGTTCCGAAGAACCCAACTCAGTAGCAGAAACCCATTGAATCTGCTCCACGCGCTGCAACACCATCTGCGCAATGCGATCGCCGTGATTGATGGTCTGCGGCTCAGCAGAAAGATTAATCAAAATCACTTTGATCTCCCCTCTGTAATCGGCGTCAATGGTACCCGGGGTATTGAGGCAGGTAATCCCCTGCTTAATGGCGAGGCCACTGCGGGGGCGAATCTGGATTTCATAGCCCAACGGAATCTCCACAAATAAACCCGTTGGCACTAAGTCGCGCGCCATGGGCTGTAAGACCAACGGTTCGGAAAGAGAGGCACGAATGTCCATGCCTGAAGAACCCAGCGTGGCGTATTCGGGTAAAGCATTCGAAGATTGATTAACGATTTTTATTGAGATGGGATTCATAGATGGTAACGTATATTATTGTACTCTCTTTATCCAAAAAGAACCTGGATTATCGGTGGGTTGAAGATTAATTAATACTGCCGATGTGGCTGCGTAATAATCTTTTGCTAAATAGTTCAAAGAGCAGGCAATTTCATAGTCTTTGTTATTATGCAAAAAGGCTTCTAACAAATATTGTTCATTCCACAGTTTTACTTCATCTTGTAACCATCGTTTGGGATAATTCCGGGGCGTAAAAATATCATGAATATGTACCCACACCCCCGACTGAATAGTGGGCAATAATTCTAAATACTCAAATAATACATCATTATTGGGTCTTATGATATGCGATGAGTCTATAAATAAAATATCATTGGGTTCTAGTGTTGCAAAAAAGTCCAACTCAATGTCTTCGACTTTTTTTCGAATCAATTGAATGGCTGGAATTTCTTGCAACCAGCTAAATTCATAAGGCTCAATACAAGTCAAGGTTACGGGGTATCCGTCTGCTGTATTTTTTCGGATGGCTTCCAACGCAAGCAGCGTAGAATGGCCTGATCCAATTTCAATGATTCGTTTGGGTTTTAGGTTTCGAATTAGCAAGTAATACATTTCTGCATCACCCGCACCAAATGCTGGATTCTCCAAAGCAAATTGGATTTTTTTTTTCATGATATTTGAAAGATCCCAACTAGCATTATGGGAATTACCGCTTAGTGTCTTATCGCTATTTTCCTTAGAAGAAAGAACTTTCAACTCTTCCACAAAATGCAAAGATTTCAAAAAATCTAGTTGTTTTTCTACCGCAAAATCCAGATGCAGTTTTCGTTTTGCTAAACTGTCAAAATCAGCAGGAAAAATATATTGGGGTTCGTAATAATGATTCAAGATGGGGAATACGCCAACGCTTTCAAATAATTTTCGGTGTTGGGGAAAATTAGGCAGGCCAAATTTGCGAACCAGCTTTAATCCCTTTAAACCCAAATAGCTGATGGGTATAAGCAATAAATCCAATAAAAAAAAGCCTTTTTGTTTCATATCCGTCCTGCAATATAACAGCATATGCGCTATTTTTGTATGGAATGTTGCAAAAATGCAACTAGATGAAATAGGGCTGCTCTCACAAAGAGAATATCCTTTACTATTCCCCCATTCGAACATCAATGCAGAGAAATTTGCAGGATTTACGAAGTCATTTGTAGCGTATTCAAAGCGAATGGGGTAAATTAGTGCAGTCAAATATGAAGAAAAATGCCAACCGATATCATATTGTCCGATATCTAACCGATGCAGGATCCATTTTATTGGCGTATTTGTTATCCAACTATAGAGAATACAAGGATTTTACTGGGAGATTTAACACGACTTTTATTGTAACCGCTATTGCATTCTGGTACATCCTATCTCAATTCACTAGGCTCTATGCAAGCCGTCGATCCAATAAATTTTCGGAGGAAATCATTTTCATCATTTACCAGACCATTCTATTTGGCATCTTAATATCATCGCTCCTATTTTTTTTAAACATAACGACCCCTTATACCCGAGAATTCATTGGCAATTTTATTGGACTCACTTTTGGGCTAGCCACATTAAGCAAGTATTTACTTCGTAAGAGTGTACACGCAGCACTCTACCTCGGAGACATGTATGATAATATTCTCTTAATAGGCTCTACACCGGCAGCAGTGAACTATTATGAAACCATCAATAAATACTATTATTACGGATACAAATGTGTGGGGGTAATTGACCACCAACCTACGCATGTGAATGGCAGTAAATACTTGGGCAAAATGGAAACATTGGCAGAAGTATTAAAAACACAGACCATCGACGAAGTAGTGATTGGTCTCCCCAATACAGACTATGCCAGTATTCAACGCTGCATAGAAGTTTGCGATTACCATAAAACCAAAGTGCGTATCCTCCCCGATTTGCAACAATATGCATCCGCCGCTATTGCTGTTGACAATGTGGGATTGGTTCCTACCATCAGTGTATTGGAACTGCCATTAGACCAATGGCAGAACCGACTGATCAAAAGAGGTTTTGATATTGTTTTTTCCTTGTTGGTTTTTTTAACCGTAGGCATTGTGTTGTTCCCCATCATTGCCCTATTGATCAAGCTCACTTCTAAGGGTACGATCTTTTTTAAACAAGAGCGCTGGGGATTGAACAACGAAAAAATCATTTGCTATAAGTTTCGCACGATGGTAATGGATAGCCGCGATACCGATGAAAACGGCAAATACAATCAGGCACAAAAAAATGATCCACGCGTAACCTGGATTGGCAAAATATTAAGACAAACCAATTTAGACGAACTCCCCCAATTTTTAAATGTCCTTTTAGGCAATATGTCGGTGGTAGGTCCTCGTCCTCACCCCACACCGCTAAATATCGAAAGCATGCACACGGTAGAGAACTATATGTTACGACATATCGTGTTGCCAGGTATTAGTGGATGGGCACAGGTGAACGGATGCAGAGGAGAGACCAAGACCCCAGCAGATATGCAAAGAAGGGTAAATCTGGATTTGTATTATATCCATCGCTGGACTTTCTGGCTCGATTGTCAGATTATTCTGCAAACCATTATTAATATTTTAAGAGGAGATCAAAATGCTTATTAAAAAAGGATTGCTGGCCATGGTATGTGTAGCGGCCAGTTTGTTTACCAACGCACAGATGGTTTGGGAGAACCCCAATCATGAAGTATATAACTATTTAAATAGATTGGCCGCAAAAGGATTCATTGATTTTAACGATATCATTCGTCCGGTAAGCAGAGAAGTAATTGCCAAGCATTTATTGGAATTGGAAGGCAAACCAGAACAGCTGAGCGAGATTGAGAAAAAAGAATTGGCTTTCTATTTGCAGGAATTCAGACCCATCGAACCCAAAGAAAAAGATCGAATTCATTTGGTTAAAAAAGATCCCAATCAAAGAATTAGAGGGCTGTTCATTAACACCAAAGATGTGCAATTGAACTTTGACCCCATGGGAAGTTTGATGCGAGTAAGCGGCACCAACAAAGCGTTTACGCAAATGAGCAATGGATTTAATTTCTGGGGGAAGGCTGGCAATTTTGGCTTTCAGCTGTATTACAGAGACTATACAGAAACAGGGACAGGTATTCGCAGTTACAGAACGGAAAGTCCAATAACCGATATCATTGAATTAACGGGAACCGCCAGACCCAACCGCCAAAATTTTTCTGAAGTAAGAGCCAGCATCAATTACCAATTTAAAAAAGGATCGGTAAGTATAGGTAAAGACCAATTGCTATGGGGCTATGGAGAAAACGGAAGGATTGTACTCTCCGATAAAGCACCCACGTTCCCCTATATTCGATTCGACTATCAACCCTTTAGCTGGATGCATTTTCATTATGTGCATGCCTGGCTTAACTCCAACATTATTGACTCCAATGCAACTTACCGTACAGGTACAGTTGGCGTAGGCGATTACAGAGACCAGTACATTTCCAAGTACATGGCCAGTCATACGCTAACTTTTAAACCCATGAAAGGTTTAGACATCGCCATTGGTGAATCGGTGGTGTATAGCGATAAAACAGATGTGGGCTTTTTTATTCCTATCAATTTATTTAAACTCTACGACAACAATCGCAGCAACTACAATATCCGAGCAGGTTCAAACGGACAGTATTTTTTACAAATAAGTTCAAGGAACCATTTAAAGAATACGCATTTGTATGGTTCTTTGTTTATAGATGAAATTCGGGTAAGCAGTATTTTCAATCGCACGCAATCCAGAAACCAATTGGGTTATACCCTTGGGGGATCGGTCACCGATGCATTCCTGCCTTATCTAACATTGGGCGCGGAATACACACGCGTGAACCCCTTTGTATATAACAACTTAATTCCTGCACAAACTTATACGCAATACAACGTGAGTATGGGCGACTGGATGGGAAATAATTTTGACAGAGTCATGTTATTTGTCAAATTCACTCCTATTCCAAGATTGAAAACTTATTTACGTTACCAAGCCATTCGCAAGGGAGGGCCTGGTACCATTGATCAGCAATACAATGCTCAACCACAGCCCCCTTTCTTATTCGACTTTCAACACAAGCGCACCGACTTGTTCTTGCAAGCTTCATACGAGTTTGTGAATAATTTTATATTCTTTGGCAATTTCCAAGCCATTAATAGAAAGCTGGCCAATGGCACAAAAAACACCGACAACATGATGCATTTGGGATTTCAGTTTGGCTTACGATAAAAGCGGCTTTCGAAGTATTTGTGAGAAAGCCCAGCCACTAAAATGGTAATAGATAAAGTTGCTATGTTGATGAGTAAAATCTGAGAGAGACTGTTTAGGACCAATCCCCGATCCATCCATTTTTGTAAAAGAAATAAAACACCTGTTATCACGATCATATGGTAGAGATAAATCCCATAAGATATTTTTCCAAGTGTTTCAAAAATAGAATGTTGAATAATCCATCGAGGTTGGTAGGCGATAGAAACAATAAACAATCCGCTCACCAACATATTAATCAGGTGATAAAAAAAACCATTCTCAACAGCTAAATAATGGGTGAAAAAGCTGGCAAAAAAAGCAATCAAGCAAATCCATTGCACCCAAGGTTTTGTAAGCCATTTCAATTTTGATTGAATGAACAGAATACTCATTAGCCCCCCAAAAGCAAAGTAGAAAAAGAAATTGTTGTATTGGTAAAAATTGGGGGATACTATCAAAAGTGAAAGAAGAAAAATGATGGAGAACAATAGAAAATGCAGGACTTGCTTACGAAAAAACAGTAATAGCGGAGGGCAAAGCAAATAAAACTGCTCTTCTACTCCAATACTCCAAAGCACACTCAAAATACCGCCAATATTGGGATACATCGTTTTGAACACATTCGACAGAAAGAAAATATTATAGAACAATGCTTCTACTAAACTGTAATCGAATTGAAAAGGGATACCCATTTGGGGCAGTATTACATGATACAAAAACAATCCAATGAATAATACCAACAAATAAGGAGGCAAAATTCTTCCTGCTCTTCTTTTATAAAAACGCTTTAATTGAATGCTTCCTGTTTGCTGCAGTTCTAAATAAATATTACGAATAATTAAGAAGCCAGAAAGGGTGAAAAAATACAACACAGCCAGCTCTCCTTTATGAAAAACAGGCGCATTGTTAAAAGAAGCAAAACCAAGGGTATTGGAGATAGTAGGAACATGAAAAATCACTACCACTAGTGCAAGAAAAAACCTTAATGCATTTAAATTAGGCAGCATGTTTAAGAAACTTGCACCAATGCAGGGGTATTCGCCTTTACTTGCTCATTAATCCAATTGTAGGTTTTACTCATGCCAGATTGTAAACTTGCAGATGGTGCCCATCCTAGTTTTTCCTTAATCAATTTATTGTCGGAGTTACGACCTCTAACTCCCGTATGTGCTACTTCAATATTGTTGATGTACAATTGCTTATTGGCAATACCAATCACCATCTCAGCCAATTGGTTTAAGGTCACCATTTCTTCGGAACCAATATTAACAGGACCAATAAAGTCAGATTCCATTAATCTTTCTATCCCTTCTAAACATTCGTCAATGTATAAGTAAGAGCGAGTTTGTAATCCATCTCCCCAAACTTCAATGCCATCCCCATCTTGGGCTTCTGCTACTTTTCTGCAAATGGCTGCAGGCGATTTTTCCTTGCCACCCGTGTAAGTACCTTCAGGTCCAAAAATATTGTGGAAACGGGCAATGCGCACGTCCATATTGTAATTGCGATTGAATGCTTGGAACAATCTTTCGCTAAATAGTTTTTCCCATCCATAGTCGCTATCGGGCATGGCAGGATAAGCAGAATCTTCAGAACATTTAGGGTTCTGCGGGTCTTCCTGGTTATAGGCAGGATAAATGCAAGCGGAAGAAGAATAGAATAATTTCTTCACGCCTACTTTCAATGCTTGTTGAATGATATTTAAATTGACCAATGCAGAATTGTGCATTACATTGGCATCGTTTTCACCTGTAAATAAATAACCCGCACCGCCCATATCCGCAGCCAATTGATATACTTCATCAAAAGGCATATCCAAGACTTGACGAACCAATGCCTGATCGGTTAAATCGCCTACGATGAATTCATCTGCAGGAGACTTGCTGAACTCGTGTAATTTTAAATCGACACCACGTACCCAATGTCCTTGTCTTTTTAGCTTTTTCACCAAATGCCCACCTATAAATCCCCCCGCACCACAAACAAGCACTTTCTTCATACTATCTTTTTTTCAGAATATAAAAATCAACAAATTCTTTTATATGCAACCCAATGAACAGGGGGACAATTTCGACATACCGTTTATACAGGCGTTTGGGCTCTATGATGAGCCTAAAAAACCATTCTAAACCAGCGTTTTGCATCCATTTAGGTGCTTGTTTCACTCGGTTGGTATGAAAATCAAAAGCAGCCCCCACTGTAATGATTTCATGCACTTTTACAAATTTAGCTAATCTTTCGGCAAATTTCTCTTGTTTAGGGGTACTAATTCCTATCCAAATGATATGAGCCCCTGTTTGGGCTATTTGTTGCCCCAAAATGGTCATTTCTGGGTCGGTCATGGGTCTAAAGGGGGGAGAAAAAACGCCCACGACTCGTTGGTTGTTGAATTTTTGCCCAACCGCTGTCTTTAATTCTTCCGCTACACCTTCCATACCTCCACAAAAAAAGTGGTTAATGGGAAGATCGGCGGTTGCTATCATCATAGCCTTAAAGAAATCGGGACCATAACAACGTTGCATGTTTTTGGCACCTTTTAAACGGCCTACCCAAACGGTGGGCATTCCATCTGGCAAATTCAACCAAAAGTTTTGCAAGGTTTGTTTAAAAGCAGGGTCTTTGTGGGCTTCAATGATGCCGTGTGCGCCGGAGGCGCTGATGCAATTGTTTTGGGGTTCGACATTTTCAACACAATCCGAAACTACCCATTCAACGGCCCTTTCCAATGTATGATTGAATATGGGAATCCCTAAAACCGATATGGTGTTTGTTCCTTTGATCATGCATGTTCCTTTTCGAAATCCCGGAAAGAAGCGTATTGATGATGGGTTAAAGCATAGGGAGTGGCAAAACCCAAATGGAATGAATAAGGGTAGAGCATAAAATGTGCTTTCCCCAAACACTGACAAATATGGGCCTGTGCGCTATCAGGGCAATACACAAAGTCGTTCGTTTGAATCAGCTGAATTAATTCATCAAAGCTGCTATATAAGGAAACCTGGAGATTTAAAGCTTCCATCATTTCTTCGATCATTGTTTCGCTGTTGCCAAATAACGCAACTTGAATAATGGCATTCGGATGCTTCCGTTGAATTGCTACAATCGAACTGTTCGGCATGTTTTTTTTTGCCTGCCGAGAAGTAGGTAGAATTAGAATCTTTTGAATAAAATCAGGACAAATAATGGGCGGTAATTCTGTTTGAAAAAAGTTTGCATAATCCTGATACACTTGTTTCCCCTGTGAAATGGGCACTAACTTTTTCTTTGTGAACAATTGTACCAACCAAGTTCTTGCGCTTTGCTCTAAATAAACATTTGCACTGGGCAAAGCATGGATATATTGCACTAATTTTTGCAACTGTTGCAAAGTAGCAGCGCCAAAGAATTGTTTATTGGTAAATGCGCGCAGCAAAGATCCCCGAACTAAAAAGTCTTCAAATTGAATATCCATATTCGGAAGCGCCCCAGCATTCTTAAGTGCATGATACAGGGGTTCTAAATGTGATGATGCAATAATTTTTGCTGGATTCGCAGAAGTAGTACTATCTGAACCAGCTACTGTAGTTGAACTAGCCGCAGCATTTGCATGCGCTAGCAGAATGGTAAAATCGCCATAAGCCCTTAGTGCCAGAATTATTGGTTTTACTTCCCCCATTCAACTTATTTTTTTCCTAATTTCTCGATACAAATACCAGTAACTAAACCAAAAACTGGTTGAGAGCAATGCCAGCACCCCTGCGTAGATAATGCCTAGCATCCCAAAAATAGGAATAAAATAATAAGCCAAAGTTAATCCCAGTAGTCCTTGTATTACAGAAACAATACTGGGCATTTTATTTAATTTTAAGGCGGTTAAAAAAACAATGGGCACGTGTTCCAGTACCAATAGCAATAGCAAAAAACCAAAGCCTATAAATGTTTGCAATACTACGGTATCGTTCATGCCGGACCATTTCACAAACAACCATTTTCCTACTGTAAAAAACACCATTCCCGAAACCGTAGATAATAAAAACATGCGTACTGTTACTTTCTTGAATTGTTCCTGTATGCCTTGCCAATTATTGTTTACTTCTAATTGGGCTATGGAAGGAAACAAAATCATGGTAAAGTTGCTTAATGCTACTTTAGCCACATCATAAAAACGGGTAACCAAAATATACTGAGCCAAAACAGCAGCACTTAGCATGCTACCCAATAGTATGGTTTGGGCATTGAACACTAGTACCTGCGCCAATGTGGAAATAAAATACCAACCTGAATATCGAATATGTGATACCAGTGAATGCAATTGCACTTGTTGCCAATTCAAAGTAAAAGCTCGCTCTCGTTTTGCAAAAATCACCAATAATACCACATAGATAATATTGGCAAAAATATAAGCAGCAAAAACACCGGGTAGTCCATAATAAGTTGCCATTAAATAAACCAACAGTCCTTCCAACACTAATTTGACCATCCGGATTTTTCTGCCTAAGTAAATTTTGTTAACGGATTGAATGACCACATCAAAGAGAACGGAGAGAAGGGTTAAAAAAACAAGCAAAGCCAAAAAACCTGCATACAAATAGGGAGATTCAGTAACCTGTACCCAACCTAATTGAAATACCATTGCATATACTAAAAACAAAATAGGTAAAAGAGCACAGAAAAAATAAAAAACTACCGCTATGATAGAAGATGCTTTCTCTTGCTCATGAATCAAACGACGCAACAATCCCATATTAAGACCCAGATCGGCCACCAGAGATAAAGGGACTATGTTCAAGATGAGCAAGCCATACATACCGAAGTTTTGCTCTCCCAATGTGGCAAGCAAATAAGGGGATAACAAAAGAATTGTGACCCCACTAATTGCCTGAGATAAAAAAGTAGTATAGAGATTTTGCCAGTATCGCTGGTATTTATGCAGGATTTGTCTCACGCAAACGATTCACTTGTTTAATAAGCAAAATACCAACAAAAATCCAAAAAGGGGTCGCCATAACAGGACCTTCAAAAGAAACATCAAAACTGGCGTTGAGAAATAAAGAAAATAAGAAGGCTGAATAGAGTAGCGTTTCCTCGTTATAGTGTTTGGTAAATAGGGGTTGCAATATGCATCCAAGAAAGAAAATCCAGGCTATAAAAAATGGCACCCCATATCGGGCCAACAAAGTCAGGCTATAATTGTGGGGAGAACGCAGACTATCGTCGGGGCCTGAAATATCATCGCTTACCGACAAGTTCACACCGAGTCCCTTGCCCTGTAAAAAATAAGGGCCGGCAAAAGTGTAATCAATAATTTTAGCCCACCAATTCAATCGCCACACAATATTATCATTCAAGGTCTTACTCACTTTTCTAGAATCTTTATTCACAATACTAGTCACGTTTTCTGCTAGCTGTTCTACACCAATTTTTCTTCCTTGCACAGTGTCTTTGAATTTGGTAACAGAATACAAAGGCAGGGCAATCAAAAATAACAATGGAGCAAATTTTACATAGCCCAGAAAATATTTTCCTTTAGCAGTTTTTCTAATTTTAAAGAAGTAGATAGCCAATGGAATTACAAATGCAACCATTCCTCCCCTACTATAGGTAGATGCAATGAGGGCTAAGTATCCAATTAACAAATAATTCAACTGTAATAATTTAGGATGGGCCTGCACTTTGTTGTTGATCATGAACATCAAACAGATGAACAAGTGTACGGCGAGGTCTCCGTTTTTGTATGCAAAAAAAGGATGATTCCCAATCAATACCCAATTGTTTAGATCGGGGAAAACAGAGCGTAGAGAAAAGCCAATGGCCACGATCGCAGGAAAATAGGCATATACATTGGCCAACTTTTGCTCTACCACCCGCACATCATTCAGGTACATAAATACAATAAAGGAAAAGAAAGCATAGTTCATCACAAAGCTATCTCGAATGGTATCTAACAACCCGTTCGCACCCATACCCAATACCGTATAGACTGCCGTCATTAGTAAGAACAGGCTCATGAGAATTGTTTCTTTGCGCCAAACGAACTGATAAGTGCGAATCTCTTTTAGTAGGATGAGCAAACCCAATAACCAAGTTAATTCCACTAGATATGTGTAGGCAATTCCCTTGTTAAAAAAACAATAGAGTGCATAGACGATTGCCAACCAATTCAGGTAGAGGTTCTTCAGGGGAGAGAAAGTTGGAGTATGTATGGGGGCTACACTCATTTCAATTGTGTGATAATGGTATTGCGAATATTGAGTAAGATCATTTTTAATTTTTCTTTGGCGGGGGAGTGAGGCCGTTCCCCAATCAGGCTCTCTGCTTGGTGTTCTGAAATGAGCTCAGGCAAAACAGCGCCAATTCTCAAGTAACCAGGTGAAATGTAGCGCTTAAATTCATCTACAGGATATGCAATATGATTGGACGTTTCCAGCAAATGCTGGGCAGCTTTCGCATTCAAGGCATAGCCATATCCACCTGAAATGGTTTTGATAAATGGGGTGCCATATACAAAGCCTTGCTCTAAAGGTTGGCGGGTGCTTCTAAATAGTTTGGTATTGCCCAACCAGGCCCCAAAGAAAAAAAGATCGTATTGCTGGGTGAGTTGCGTGTAATATTTTTTGAGCACTTCTACATTATTGATAGTACTATCACTTTCCAGAACAAGAAAAGATTCATTAGAATTTGCAGCGGCTAAACCAGATGATTTTTTTGTGTTACTATGCTGAACAATCCTTCTCCAGATTTTTCTATTCGATAGCAATACGCCAATCTCCCCCTCGTTTAATGCATAGCCTGTCCGTTGTTTGGATTTTTCTTGTAAGCGATGTAAGAAAGGCACATGAACACGGGAAGGATATACGGCCTCTATTCTTTGAATGCTCGGCAATTGCTCACAGATTTTTTGCACCAGGGGTTCACGACTGGTCTCATGGGAAGCTGTTATAACAAAACCTTGAATACCCTTTTTTTCTAAAGCAGGAAAATCCTGAGAGTCATGTTGTGTCAGATTAGTATGTGGCGTTAGGCTTTCCAAATGATGGCCAGTTTTGCTATGAGAGATCCTTGTTCTTTACCTGCCAAAGTTCGGAGGATTAGTTGGGTCAAATCAAAAAATTTCATGATTGCTGCAAAAAAATCCCCCTTGGTTTTTTTATAAAATAGTTGACGACTTTGTTCGTACCAAGTAAACTTTTGTAGCCCTTGAAAATTATTAGTGACTACGACTCCCTCTAAATGAATAATTTTTACTTCGGGTAAAAGCATCAATTCATATCCCATTTTTTTAAACCGATAGGCTAATTCCGTTTCTTCGAAATAGAGAAAAAAATCCTCGTCAAAAAAACCAGTTCTATCAATGACAGCTTTGCGAATGAACATAGCTGCCCCTGTTAAGTAATCGACCTTCTTATTTTGCTCATCATAATTCGGTCCTCCAATGGCCATATGCTTTTTAAAATAACGAAGGAAAAAAAACTTGGGGCCACATTCTGCGAATGCACTAAAGATCGTAGGGAAATTTCCATAGGCTTGTATGGAGTGGCCTTTTTCATCTATGATGTCTGCACCGCAGGCGGCGATTGGATGCTGCTCCATAAAGTCTAAAAAATACTTGGCGGCATTGCTGCACAGCAAGGTATCCGGATTCAATAAGAAGATATATTTTCCTTTGGCTACTTCAAGGCCTGCATTATTGCCTGCGCCAAAGCCTTTGTTGCTATTTAATAAGATTAGTTGAATGGCTTGTTCTGGAAAAAGACGGGGCAAATCTTCTATGCTTCTATCGGGAGAGGCATTGTCCACTACAATTATTTCATAAGCTATACCCGAAGTATATTCCGAAATGGAGCGAATGCAATTGAGCAAAACGGGAAAAGCATTATAGTGTACTATAAGGAAAGAAACCTCCATGCCCGAAGAATTTAGGGGTTGGACTTATAAGTAAAGAAGGTAAGGAAAAAAGAAGCTGCAGCTGTAAAGCCCCATACCATTAACAATAATTTTTTCCAAGTAACCCGATTGTCCTCCAAAGGATATTGGGGCATGTCTAGTAAATTGATTACTGGGGTTTGGGAGGAAAGCGACATTTTACTTGCTTCCAAGTTTTTCATGATTTCCGTATAGATAGCGTAGTTCAAGGTTTTTTCACGCTGCGATAATTCGCTGGGCACAATGGCTGATTTAAACGCCATGTTCGCATCTAGTATTTGTTGCGTAGCGGTCTGATAAGACTTGGCATTGAGAATTTGCAAAATGGAATCTGCTCTTCTTTCTAAGCGGTTGATGTTTTGATTGGCAACTGATGTTTTGATGCCAACATAGAATAGAATGGTTTCATTCACGATTCTTTCCGCAAAAATCTTGGGAAAGTTTTCGGTTCGTCCATTCACAGTTACTTGTATGATGGTTCCTTTTTTATTCAGCCGATCGACAAACAGATTTTTGGTTGAAACCAATTTATACACTTCGCGAAGTAAACTATCTTTCAGACGACTGGTAGTGAGGTTATGAAAATTCAACGAATCAATCCCCTCAATACCACTCCACTTTTTCTCCTTGAGTTTTTCTCCCGCAATATACCAGTCAATCAATCGGTCTTGGTTTTTAGGGTCTGCTGGATCTGCTTTGGATAGCAGTACTTTCTCTACAATGTTTCTGGAACTGATGATGTCTAAAATATTGTCGCCTGCAAAAATGCTGTTGTTGCTACTTAAGCTGGATACATCAATGCCAAACTGAGAAGCTAGACCTGCGAGTCCACCCCCTGCTGATTTTTCTTCCAAGATAAAACTGGCTTGGGCACTATAGGAAGGTTTCTGCCAAAAATAATAACCCATGGCAAGCGTAGACAACAAGCCCCCCAAAACCAAAGCTTTGGGAACCAGGCTTTTCAAGGTTTGCAAAAATGCGCTTAATTCAGTTAGCACATCTTTCATATGAACAACAGATTTATTAGAGGCTTCCATGAATTATTGGCTAGTGTTTAAATTATTTGCTGGTATTGATGAGTACAACCAGAATACTAATTAACGAAGTAAGGCCAGAGAATATACCCACTACTTCACCAGTAGATAATTTGGCTTTGGGCCCTTTATCCGGCACGTAAATTTCCGAACCTGGTCTGATGGCTGGATAAGAACGGAAGAACAAGAAACGCTTGGTGGTTCTCACCTGACCATTCGGATGTACTACATAGGCGAAGCGACGAGCTGCCCTAATACTAAAGCGTCCAGACTCCTGGATGGCATCTCTGAAACGGATTCCATCGTAGTACACAATTTGTTTGGGCACATTCACTGCACCAAATGTTTGGATGGTTTGTAGTTTCTTCGGCACTTTCAATATATCCCCCTCTAATAAAATCAAATCATTGCCGCCCCCTGGGTTGCGCAACACTTCGTCTAATTGAATACCCACCAATTTTTGTTCGCGATCCAACTGCTGAATGGCAGAGGTATCTGTAGCATTGGCATTGGCCTGCTTACCGCTTTGGGTATTGATTAAATTGTTCTTAGTGCTCACGATAGAAGCATCAGAAGAAGAAATGTCTTGGTAGGTTTTTCTGAACAAGACAGCACCACCTGCATAGCCTGTCTGCTTTAATCCCCCCGCACGTTTAATGAGATCTGAAAGCTTTTCTGCATTGCCCGCAAGGGTATAGGTTCCCGGGAAAATGACTTCTCCTTCCACTGTTACCGAAATCTGCTCTTTATATACAGGTGATTTACGAACAGAAACAATATCGAAGGGCTTTAACGTGAACTGTATATCTTCTGGTGTAGGATTCACCAAATTAATTTCCTTAATAATAGAATATAGTGTACTGTCTTTAGCTTGCACCCCAGTCGTTCTTACCCTTCTGGATACTTCAATATTTTGCAATACCGCACCGTCTTTGTATCCATTTGCTAAGAGCACCAAATCTTGCACAGACATATTCTCTGCATAGTCGTATTGACCAGGAAGGTTCACTTCTCCATTGATGTTTACAAAAAATTGCTCGCGCAATTCCTGAATACGGTATAAATGTACTGAGTCTTCTCGCTGCAAAGCAATGGATGTTTTACCAGCGATCACATCACTTAAATTGAAGGCTATGATTTCTGGGGTAAAATCTGGCTTGAGCCTTTTAATAATACCTCTATCCATGAAAACGTCTTCGCGTGGACGGGCAATATCTAACAGTTTTTGTAAAGTAGGGATTTGGGCAATGCTATAATCTCCACCATAATACACAGCGCCACGGATGCGCACCCGATTGGCATACATATTGGCCAAGGAATCTACTACGATGGTATCTCCTGAGTTCAGCTTAAATGTAGAAAGCTCTGTAGCAGACACACTCACCAATTCTTTGTTGCGAGTTCCCATTCGATACACTCGAATCCATTCTTTCATGGCATGGTCGGCAAAGCCACCTGCATACCGAATAATATCGGCAGCACTCTCCTGATCTTTCACATCAAAATACGCTTGCTTTTTAGTAGCCCCTGTTAACAATACCCGCTTGTTATAGGGACTGATGCGAATCACATCTCCATCTGATAACAAAAGATTTTTGGTTAAATCTGATTTTAATAAAAAATCATAGAGGTCAAAGTTGGCAATCACTTTTCCATTTCTGACCAATTGAATATCGCGGAAAGAACCAATTTTATTGGGACCACCCGATGCATAGAGGGCATTCATGATGGTGGAAAAAGAAGAGAGTTCAAAATTCCCCGGGCGATACACTTCTCCAATTAAGGTTACACGAATGCTACGCAATTTGGTTAAGGCAATCTGCACATTCACTGCCCCAGAATTGATTCCAGGGTAAATTTTCGCCAGCGCTGTTTTTAATTTGGCTTTGGCTTCTTCAATAGAAAGACCCGCTACTTTCACAGGTCCTAGATTGGGATAACGAATGTATCCATCTGCGGAAACCGTTAGCTTCTTCGTGATATCAGAGACGCCAAACACATCAATGCCTAACTGGTCATTGGCACCCAGAATATAGTTTTGGGGCGTAGCAATATTGATATTGGGTTCGAAACTAAGTTCATCATTCTCAAAAATCTCGTATCCAAAGGGATGGTATTTTTGCGTGGTGTCACGGTAGTAGCTAGCAACCGAACGGGTCTTAATGCGATTTCGCGGAGAATAGCTGTCTTCCCCAGAGGTTTTGGGCATACCGACAGCAGCCCCCATTTCTTTTAGTGTAGAAAAATCCAAGGTTGCCAGTCTTTTCTTAAGCTGGTTAATTTGTTCCATGCTCAGCCCTTTTTCACGGGCTTTCATCTCCAATTCTAGTTCAGAGAGACCAATTAACTGGTATTGACTCATTAAACCAATAATCTGCTGATCGGTTAAAGACTCAATAGAGACATTCGGAATCTGGGCCTGCGCTTTCGAAAAAGCTCCTAACAAGCCTACGGCACAAATGAAGAGTACAACTAGTTTTTTCATCCTAACAAAAATAATGATAAATGGGGGAGTAAAAGCTATTTCGTAAAATAGCGAAAGAGTGAGATAGAGAGACGGGTATTTGTTTTATCCGCATCTGATGGCTGAGAGTAAATACTGTGTAGTTTTACCCAGCGGTAATTGATGGCATTCGTGTATTGCACAAAGCCTGATAATAACCAGGAACCAAAATCCCATTGAGCATTTAGACCATAATTCATGTTGACCCAATACCGGTCTGCACCTCCAGAGCCTAAGATACCAGAAATATTGCTATAGATGGCAAAGTCGTTGTTGTTGGCCACTCGGTCTATTTGTAAGCCTATGCGTTTCTTACCTTGGACCCAGGCTAGGTTCAAGGTTTGGCTATTGCCACCCGGTCCCACAGAAGCTCCCATTACTTGTCCATTATTGGTGTAACCTTGGGCTATATAGGGGTGGGTGTACCAACTATTGGTTTTGGGTACACTGAATGGTGCAGTAGGATTGAACACCAAACGTGCATCAGGCAATTGCAATTGGGTAATTTCTGCATGGAGTAGGATATGTCCTTTTTTAGCATCCCCCCCCAGCGGCATTAATTTTCTGAAGCCGAACATAAAGCCTGTGGGAATGGTATCACCGAACAAATTCCAAGGGGCGGCCCAACGATTGGCCCTGCCATATTCTCCATATACTTCCGCTCCAGATTCGGGCATTTTATAACGGAAAAACATTGCCCCCAATCGTGCAGTGGATTGTTTATTTTCGTGGGGTAACAATATTTCTGAATTCGGATTGATGGGAGCCCCTGCAGTATAGAAATAACTCATGCCTGTTGCCCCAATAAATAAATTGGGTGTCCATTTGGGATTGTAACTAAGTATATATCCGAAGAGATTGCGATTGATATCGGCTTTGGGTTGAATGCCTCCTGCCCAAATTGTTTGCATGATGGGATTGTACTCTGGCGCAAAAGGGGTATTCATTAATTTACCATATAAAACCTGAAATTCAAGATTTCCCAAATGGGTTGGGATGGGTTGGTTGGAGTGAATGGTGCCATGTAAGAAACCAGGGGCTTGATTAGAGAGTACCAAACTATTGCGTAAACCCGGTCCCCACCAAAGGTTCTCAGTAGAAACCCCTATACTTAACTTTTTGAACTGGAATTTGAGGCTGCTTTGTCCGGGATAGAATTTGTTGATGGCAGTTGTACCAAAGCGAGATAGGTTATCTATTTTATTTTCCATGTACATATAGTACCTGGACCAATAATTGCCATTGTTGGGGTCACCTGTAAATGTGGAGGGATTCTCATTGCTGGCTTGTATAAATTCAGGTTGCACTTGTAAGGTAATGCCCCCCCATTTAACGACAGCACCAATGGTGAACCGTTGCTGCATGCCTACTGCGGGTATTAATGTACCATCGTTTTCGGAAATTGTGAGTTGGTCATTTTTATGCAGCGTAACACCCGCTTGCAAGAGTTTGACCAAGGGCCATTTTTTATACGACCGTTCCGGCAATAAATTGTTCCAATAGTTACTGCTGCTCCGAATCAGGTAACTGTTGTTGTCTGGATTCGTTGAATCGGCTATTTGATGGATTCTTTGGATGTCTTGCAATTGGAGATCGCTGTATACCCATTGGGCATGCACACAATTCGTGCATAATACCATTACCCACAATGGTAAAAAAAAGAAAACTTGCTTTATCTGCTTCATAGCTTCCCTCCTCTTTTAGAGAAATAATAACGGGCATTTGCAGTAGCAAATAGATTGAAGGCATTGCCTTTCTCCCAACCATAATTGGTAGAGTTCACAAACTGAATTTCACCACTGAACCAAAACTCCTTGAATTTCTTTTGGCCTAAGAACCCAATGGCAACATCGTTCCATTGAATGGGACGCATGAGTAGGTTACTGGCCGGGCCACCTAATCCCTTGGGATCTTGCTGAATTCTCTGCAATTTGATCCCTACATATTCTTGCCCCTTTATTTTTTTAACCTGCAAGGTTTGCACATTGTTGCCGAAACCAGAACCCGCCCCCATGATTTGGTTTTGGTAAGTGAAACCTTGGGCTACGCCACCATGCACATACCAGTTGCCTGCATTGCGCAAAATATAACTGGGGGTCTGCGCCATCTGTGTAATTTCTCCACTAAAATCCAATAACTGATTGTTTTTGATGGGAACCAATTTTTTAAAGCCCACAATCAATGCTGCTGCATGGCTAGGATTCACTGCTAAGTCCCTAAAATTTTGTTTGAAATCGTTATATCCCCATTCCATATAAAACTCCGCTTTGTTTTTAGGAAGAATCCATCTACCAAAAAAACTGAAAGCCCCGTCACTGGGAATGGAAGCAGAACTGGCATTCGCTTCAGGGCTGGCACCTAGTAAAACAGGCACGTATTTACTAAGCCCTGTTCGCTTGTTGCGATCGCTTATATACAAATGCTCAGAACGAGTAAGGCCCAGAAAAATATTGGGTAAGAATTTGGGTTGGTAAGTCAGTACAATCCCATTGAAAAAGCGGTCTTCCTTTCTGGGGTTGAAAGGCTTTAAAAAATTATTTTCAAAAGACTTAGCTGTGTCTTCATTCAATTTGCCCATCACCAGTTGCCATTCAAAACTGCCGATAGGCGTTTGTATGGGTTGGTTGGTGTTGAATGTATAGTGAAAGAACCCTGGCGCATTGTTGCTCATCATTAAGGAACTAAATTGACCTGGCCCCCACCAAAGGTTTTGGGTGGATGCCCCTAAGGTAACTGGCCCCAAATTTAATTTAAGTGCTGATTGACCTCCATATAATTTAGAAAAGGATTTGCCTGCAGCTGCCCCATATCCCGCTGTGGTAGTATAGTTGGGATTGGCGGCATAATAGAACTCTGGTTGGATTTGAATTTCCAGCGGACCATATTTTGCCTTTATCCCTCCGCTTACCATCGTTTGCAATCCCTTTGCCATAATCATCCCCTGATCGTTCCAGCCATAAGGATGGTGGCTATTGTATTTGGTATTGAGTTGGAAGGGAAGAATTTCCAAAGATGTTTTTGTAGAATCTTTGGTAGTAAGGGGTCTAATGCTAAAAGAGTTTTTTAAGGTTTGATCTCCTGATAATTGATTAACTCTCAGCATTTCTTGAATTTGGAGTGCTATAAATTGTGCATTTATAGCATTAACAGTAAAAAAGCAAAAAAATATAGTTGTTAATAGCCTCATTATTGATGTAAATATAATTTATTTATATAAGTACAATTCTGCCAATTCTTCTGGCATTTTACAGCGGGCATAGATGGCACCTAAACTGGCTTTGGTTCCCCAATCATTGGCATAGAAATAAGCTGCTCCTGAATATCCTACAGTAAGATAAGGTGTCCATTTAGGTGTCCAATTAAAATGTATTGCAGTCAATATTCGATCTTCTTGTAGTTTGGGTTGATACACAAAATTGCCGTTGTAAACAGAGTTAATGCGTAAAGGCAAAACACCCGATTCTTTTAATTTACCTCCTATCCACTGAAATGAAATTGTACCCCACTTTGTATCGACCG
>VFQO010000876.1_pt1 | contig 27930 bp, 18 predicted proteins | sample 3512331 | NCBI WGS metagenome assembly VFQO01 (sample SAMN10412371, study PRJNA504923) | tailings metagenome | isolation source: Replicate 3 from Balatoc abandoned mine | place: Philippines: Itogon, Benguet | collected 2017-08-28 | reverse complement strand
ACGTCTATGTCCTGCCCAAGCATCTCGACGAAAAGGTCGCGGCGCTGCACCTCGACAAGTTGGGCGTGCAGCTCAGCAAGCTGAGCCAGAAGCAGGCCGATTACATCGGCGTGCCGGTCGAAGGGCCGTTCAAGCCCGACCATTATCGTTACTGATCATTTCCACCAAGGTGGATCAGAGCGGCCCGCTTCCTTCACAGGGAGCGGGCCGTTTCGCGTTTAGCGTGCGAGCGGTCCCAGCGTATCGCGCAGCGGCCCCAGCCATTCGGCATAGGGTTTCCACACATCCATCCCGTCGCGGTTGAGCGGGCGGCGCACCTGTTCGCTCGACGGGGTGCGGACGACGCGGTCGAGCTTGTGGAATTCGAGCAGCGCCGGATCCCACTCGAGCCCGAGATAGGCGAGCGCGGGGCGCAGCTGGCTTTCGGGGTCGGCGACCATCGCGTCATAATCGATATGGTGGACCAGCGTCGGCGCGACGCGGTCCAGATGCGCCATCATCCGCACATAATCGACATAGCATTGGCCGATGTCGGTCAGCCTAAACGACGAGGCATGGGCGCGCGAAAAGCTTTGCGAGAAGTTCGAGAAGCAGCAGTCCATCGCGTCGCGGCGGATGTCGAGGAACTTCGCCTGCGGCAGGATGCGGCGGATGAAGAGGATGTTGCTCCAGTTGTGGGGCAGCTTGTCGATGAAATAGCCGCGGTCGGTCTTGCGGTGCAGCGCGGCGCGGCGCAGATAATCCTGCCCCATCGCCGCCGCCGCGGCGTCGGGGATCTGCGCGATCAGTTGCGGCACCGTCACCTTGCCGCGCCGCGTCGCCATCTCCATCGCACCGCGCAGGATCGCGGGCGCGTAGGGCAGTTCGCCCGCCGCCTCGATCGCCGGATGGCTGCCGAGCATCTGTTCGAGCAGCGTCGAGCCCGAGCGCGGCAGGCTGACGATGAAAATCGGTACCGCCTCGCCGACCGGCTGATCCCCAAGCCGCGCGATAAAGGCGGGATCGACCGCTGTTTCGACTTCGGCGACTTCGGCGGTCAGTTCGCGCGCGTCATAGCCGATGTCGTCGGCGCGCTGCTGGTTGCCTAGCTCATAATGGTCGAACGCCTCGCGATAACGGCCGCGGTCGTGAAGGGCCCGGGCGAGCGCGAAGTGGAGCGGGGCGCTGTTGCGGATGTCGATCGCGATGCCGATCATCCGCTGCATATGCGCAACGTCGTCGTCGGTCAGCACACGGCTCTTGATATTGGCGAGCGCCCACCAGGCCTCGCCGCATTCGTCGTCGGCGGCGACCGCGTTGCGATAAGCGGCGATCGCGGCATCGACCTCGCCCGCGGCGCGCAGGCTGTGGCCATAGGAAATCCAGTGGTGCGGCTTGTCGCCATGCTGCTCGGCAAGTCGCTGCTGGATCGCCTGTGCTTCGGCATTGTGACCGAGCTTGTCGAGGATCAGCGCGTGCATCGCGGGGATGACGGGGTCGTCGATTTCGCGTTCCAGCGCGGCGAAAAGCGCGGCGGCCTCGTCCAGCCGTTCCTGCTGGTTGAGCACCGACGCGAGGTGACGGCGGACCTCGATATCGCGCGCCCCGGCGGCAAGCGCGCGGCGCAGGAAATGTTCGGACTGGCCGAGCGCGCCGAGCAGCATCGCGATCTCGCCCAGCTTGGCGAGCCCCTGCGGCTCGTCGGGGCGCTGCCGCAGATGCGCGATTACCTGCTGCGCCGCTTCATCGAGCCGCCCGGCATTGGCGAGCGAAGTGGCGCGGATCAGCAGTGGAAACGCGCTGAGAGTGCCGTCCAGGCTCATCGACTGTAGCCGAGCAGGGCGCGCAGCCCCGGCGCCTGATAATCGACGAGCGCGCGGTGGCGGGCGCCGAGCGTTGCGGGAAAATCGAGCGCGACGCCGGTGAGATTGGCACGCGCGGTGCCGCTTTGCGCGGGGTCGGCGCCGGTGCGGACGCGGGCTTGCCAGTCGTCGGGGCACTCGATGCCGCAGGCGCCAAGCAGATTCTTGAAAAAGGTCGCCGCGGCGGGGCTGTCGAGGTCGCCAAGATGGGCGATCAGGTCTTCATAGGTCACGACATGGACGCGCGCGCCCAGCCATGCAGCGGCGTTCATCTCGTAGATATCGTTAAGTGACGGAGCTTTACCCGGGAGCCCGAAAATCATCATCGTGAGCAATTCGTCGACGCTCAGGGCGCCGCTTTTGAAAAACTCCATATTCCCCGAAAATTGCTCCGACGCAAAAAACCGCGCGCGGGCGATCACCCAGTCGTAGGGATCGCGATACAATAAAATTCGCCGCGCGCGCGCGGTTTCGATCGCCGAGGCGTCGGCAAAGAAAAGATGCCCCCAACTCAGCCGCGGGTGGGCCGGGTCGAAGGCTTCGCGGTGCTGCTGCAGGTTTGGCCACTGGATGAAGTCGCGTCCATATTGCTGTTCGACGGGCACGAACATGCGGACGATGTTGCGCAGCAAATGACTGCCGCTCTTTGGCACGCTGTTGAGGAATATCGGCTCTTGCAGTGCGGCCTGCGCGAACCGGCGGTTTTCGGCATCGAGCGTATCCGCTCTCACCGTGACCTTCGGCATGACAAAAACACTCCCGAACCGACGACAAACAAACCGGGCGGCATGTTGCCATGCCGCCCGATCGTTCAATTTTTCATTTCAATCAGAATTTGCTCGAAACATTAAGGAATGCGCGGCGCCCGACGAAAGAATATTGCGATGCTTGGACCACCGGCCCCAACATCGCGATTTGTCCCCCGTTCAGGAACGACACTCGCGGCGGCCGGGTGTTGAAGATATTGCTGACACCAAAGGTGATGCTGAACCGATCGGCAATTTCCTGGGTGATCGACGCGTTGTGATAAAAGACGGCGTTGGTTGTCAGCAGCGGGCAATAACGGCCGCGGGTTACCGAATTGATGCACGGGTCGTCGCCATTACGGGCAAGAAAATCGTCGACGTCCGACGTGCCGCCGATGACATTGACGCCGTAAAACACGCTGGTGCTACCGTTGATCCAATTGAGCCGGAAGTCGCCAACCCATTGCGGCGACCCCGCTTCGCCGTTTGTCGATGTAGCCACCGACGTCGGCAAAAGCTTGAAATCGTCTTTTATCTGCCACGTCATGTCGGCGGTAAACGACAGCCGACCCAGGTTGCCGAGATCGTGCCGCACATTGACTGCGAGATCGACCCCGGTGTTGCGCTGGCTGGCGATATTGACGAACTGATCGAACACTTGGTTCACAGCCAGCGGATCGGCAACTTGGCCACGGTTGAACAGATTACACAGCGGCTCGTTGGCAAAATCTTCCGAATCGTAACAACCGAAAAGAATGTTGGCCGCACCGAGCTGGGTGATTTCGCCCTTCACTTTGATGTCGAAATAATCGACCGCAATGTTGACTGTTGTATCCGGCAGGAAACCGAATTTCGGTGTCAGCACCCCGCCCACGACAAGCGCGCGCGAGGTTTCGGCCTCGAGATTGCCAAGCCCGCCCTGCGAAAAGGCGGTCGCGGTGATGTTCCCGCCCGCGTAGTTCCCGGGAATGCCATCAGCGCTGCAATTGTCCGCAACGCGTTGCGACGTCGTGCCGTTGGTCAGCCCCGCCTGCCAAAGAACGCAAGGGTCGATATTCCGCGCGTTCGGAAAGCTTGTCTCATTAGCGAGGAATTGTTCGAACAGCGCCGGCGCCCGGAAGGAGGTGCCATAGCTTGCGCGGAAGCGTAGAACGTCGTTCAGTGCCCAGTTTACACCAAGCTTGTAGGTGAAATTGCCATTGTCGCTATCCGACACCCCATCCGAGTCCCGCGTCGCCTTGACGCTCGTCAGGCGGCCGGCGGCCGATAAGGTCAGATTCTCGAAAAACGGCTTGTCTGCCAGCAATGGGATGCTGATTTCACCAAAGGCCTCCTTGGTGATGCTCTCGCCTTTGGTAATTCCCGACGTCGAGGCACCCCATGCATTGCCGGCGCGCGTGATTTCTCCCGGAACGTCGTTGATTCGGTCACGACGGATGGTCACGCCAGCACCGACCTGTACCGGCCCCGCCGGCAAGGTGAACAGATTTCCGTTCACTGTCGCCTCACCCGTCAGCTGGGTGTAGACCGTTTTGCCTTCCTCCCACGAAAAGATGAAGTCCTTCTGCTGCTGCGTCAATTCGCCGCGAAGGAAGAAAGGATCGGTCCATGGCAGGTCGATACACTGTTTGCCGGAGACGGGCAGAACCGTCCCCACGCAGGAACCGCCACCATATAAACCCTGTTCAAGGCCCGAGTCATAAACATCCTGGAGGATTTGCTGGGTGCGATACCGTCCAACGCTCTTGCTATATTGCCCATAGGCTTCCCAGCGCCAGTTGCCGGCACCGCCAAAATCACCGCGCAACCCGCCAACACCGCGATAATAATCGACCTTCTGGCTGCTATCGGCCTGATTGGTGATCCCGGTCGGGCTGATCAGGTTGATCCCCTCCCAGCCTGGCGCCCAAATGTTCGTCGTAGTGCCAGTACCGTAAAGATCGCCGGTATAGCCGAAGTTCCAAAACTGCCGCCAGCCGTTCTGGTAGGTCTTGCGACGATTGAAAAGAAACTCGCCGAACAATTCGACCGAGTCCGAAACTTCAAACGCGCCTTCGGCATAAGCCGTGATCAGGCTGGTTTCGGGAATGATCGTCTGTTCTTCGACAAAGGGATGATAGGCATTCTGGATAGCGAGCGACGCCGTATCGTAAGCCGTCGGGAACCAGCCCGCGGGAACGCCCAGATCGCCCGGAAAAGCGGGCGCGCCATAGGTCGGGACTCCTAGCCGCTCGCCCGGATACTGGAACTGGATCAGGTTGACGCCGCCGCCCAGCGCTGCTGTATCGACCCCGGTGTTCGGCCCGCCGGGACCGTCCAGCTGCATGTTGCCGACCAGATCGTAGGTCCAAACATGGCCCCACCGCAAATCCTCGCATTTGAAATTCCCGGTCCGCGGATCGATCAGGTCGGCGCGGCTGCCGTCCTCGCGAAACGTATAGGCTTCCGGGCAGGCAAGGTACGACCGGTCGCCGCGCTTCAGCTCGCTGACTTTCGTATAGTCCCCTGCAATCAGGAAATGGCCGCGACTAAAGGTTTTGCCCCAGATCGCGCTCAGGCGATATTCCTCGCCACCGCTGTCGAAAGGCACGGCTACATTTGCATTCAATTCGAGGCCGTTGGTATCGGTTTTCGTGATGATGTTGACCACGCCGGCGACCGCATCCGAACCGTAGACGGACGAGGCGCCGGTCTTCAGGATCTGGACATTGTCGGCGATCGACTGCGGTAACACGTTGAGGTCGAACGACGAGACCCCGCCGCGCGTCCCCGCCGGACCGGCACGGCGTCCGTTCAGCAGCACGAGCGTTCGGTTTGCGCCCAGACCGCGAAGGTCGATCGTCTGCGCCCCCGGGCCGCCATTGGTGACGAAGTTGGACGAAATTGCCGAGGTGATCTGTGTCGAACCTGCCGCGACTGGCGAACTTTGCAGTGTCGAAGCGAGGTCGAATTTGCCCTCTTTCGCGGCAATAGCGGGGTCGATGACGGAAATGGGATCGGGACTGTTGAACGGGGTGACACTACGCAGGCGCGATCCGGTGACGACGATTGCGTCTTCGGGCGCTGCGGCGTCGGTGCTGTCGGTTTCGGCGGGCGCAGTGGTCTGCGCCATCGCGGGCGTGGCAATCATCACCGCCATTGCGGAAAGGCTTGCGAAACCCAGAATCCGCCGCGCATGCAGCGACGCTCTGCTCAGATCATTCATAGATAGTCCCCGGTTTTAAGTGCCCCGACCGTCCCGATTGGGTTGGCCGTATAAAAATGCCAAGCTTTTTCAAACTTTTAAGGCTCTCAAAGCATTAACAATAGCGAGAGTTATTCAGGGCTTTATGAGCATGTCAAGCAAGATGCCGCGCAATTCACCGCTTTGTCATCAATCTGTGACCCAATTGCCGCAGGCTGCGCGCGCTGGCGATCAGCATGATCGGGCGCTCCGACGCCTAGCGATTGAAACCCTCGGGGACAGGCGATAGGGCGGGCTGATGGCCCAACGCCGCTCTTTCCTGTTCACCTGCGCTGCGGCGCGCGCGCAATGACGCTATCGTCGGGGGCGCTGTTTGCGCTGGGTCTGTTCGCCGCGCTCTGGTTGCTCGCCGGGTTGTGGGCGGTCGGGCGCGGGATTGCGATGCAGCGGCGCGCGGCGTTCGTCGCCGGGCAGGCCGAACGTCTGGCCAGTCTGGTCGAAGCATCGCCGCAGCTGCCGGTCATCGTCCGGCCTGACTGGCGGATCGAGGCAAGCGAGAAATTGGGTCGGTGGCTGGGGCTGCCGCAAGGACCGCGCAATTTCGACGAACTGCGCGGGCTGGACAGCGGGCTCGCCGCCGATGGCCATGATGCGCTGCGTCAGGCGATCCTTGGCGCGCAGCGCGGTGCGAAGCCCTTTACGCTCAGCGTGAAGCCGCAGGGCAGCGAGCGCACGATCATCCTGCACGGCGTTCCGGCGCCGCAGACGGTCGGCGGAGCGGGCAGCGTGCTGCTGTGGCTGAGCGATGCGACCGATGGCCAGCACGCGCTAGCGCAGGCGCGCAGCGAACGCGACGAGGCGATGGCGGCGTTCGAGGCTTTGTCGGGGTTGATCGAGGCGGCGCCGTTTCCGATGTGGTTCCGCGACACCGACCTCAATCTGGCGCTCGTCAACCGCGCCTATGTTCGCGCCGTCGAAGCGAAAAGCGCCGTGGCGGTGATCGATGGCGGGATCGAACTGTGCGAGACGGTCGCCGGGGTCAGCGCCGCCGAGGCTGCCGACGAAGCGCGGATCGCCGGGTCGGCGCAGGTCCGCACGATCCCGGTGACGATCGAGGGCGAGCGCCGGATCATGCGCGTCGTCGATGTGCCGCTGGCGCCCGCGGGCGGGCGGGTGATCGGCATCGCCGGTTATGCGATCGATATTCAGGAACTGGAGAGCGAGCGCGGCGCGCACCGCCGCTTTGTCGATACCCAGCGCGAATTGCTCGACCGCCTGTCGGCGGCGGTGGCGCAATTCGGCCCCGATCAGGGGCTGACCTTTGCCAATCTGCCCTTCCGCCGCCTGTTCGCGATCGAGGCCGAGGACGTCGCCGAGGCGCGGCCGTTCGCGCGGCTGCTCGACGCCTGGCGCGAAGGCGGGCGGACGCCCGAGGTGCGCGATTATCCCCAATGGCGGCAGGCGCATGTCGACTGGTTTGCGCAGGCCGGGGCGAGCGAAGAGGATTGGTTGCTGCGCGACGGCACCCATCTGCACGTCGTTGCTCAGCCGACCCCCGACGGCGGGCTGCTGCTGATCGCCGAAGACAAGACCGAGCAGGTGCAACTGGCGGGCGCGCGCGACACGCTGCTCCGCGTCCGCACCGCGACCTTCGACAATCTGTTCGAGGCGATCGCGGTGTTCGCGCCCGACGGGCGCCTGCACCTGTGGAATCAGCGGTTCCGCCGCCTGTGGGGGATCGACGAGGGCACCCTGGCGGCGCATCCGCGCGTCGATGCGCTGATGGGCGGGCTGGCCGACCGGCTGGTGAAACCGAACCAGATCAGCATCGTGCAGGAAGTCATCCGCGCCGCGACGCTGGAGCGACAACAGCGCGGCGGCGAAATCGGCTTCGCGGATGGGCGCTATTTCGACTTTGCGTCGATCCCGCTGCCCGACGGCAATGCGCTGCTGATCATGCTCGACATCACCCCGAGCCGACGCATGGAAGGCGCACTGCGTGAGCGCAACGAGGCACTGGAGGCGGCGGACAAGGTCAAGACCGCGTTCCTGTCGCGGATGAGTTACGAACTGCGCACCCCGCTGACCTCGATCGGCGGGTTCGGCGAGATGTTGCAGGCGGGCTATGCCGGCAAGCTGAGCGACCAGCAGCGGGGCTATGTCGACGCGATCATGGATTCGGTGGGGGTGCTGGGGCGCCAGATCGACAATGTGCTCGACCTGGCCCAGGGCGAGGCGGGAACGCTCGCGGTCGAACGCACGCCGGTTGACGTGCGCGCGTTGCTCGATGGTGCGCTCGCCGACGCCAAGGCGCTGGCGGCGGCAGAGAAGATCGAACTGGTCGGGAGTATCTCGCCCGATCTGGGCCGCATCGACGGCGATGCGCCGCGATTGGCGCGGCTCGTCGCGGGGCTGCTCGACAATGCGATCCGCTATACCGCACCCGTGCGCAAGTCCGGCGGGCGGGTGCTGCTTCACGCCGCGGGCGACGCGCGCGCAGTCGACATCATCGTGTCGGACAATGGCCCGGGAATGCCCGAAGCGGTCGCCGCGGTGACGAAGGGGCAGCAGGCCGGGACCGCGTCGGGCGGCATCGGCCTGGCGCTCGCGCGCCAGCTCGTCGCCGCGCATGGCGGGACGATGGAGGTGGTGAGCGAGGCGGGACAGGGGACGCTGGTGCGGATCAGCCTGCCGCGCCGCGCATGAGCCACCGATACGATTATACGCTGGCCGAGGCCGAGCGCATCGGGGCGGCAATCGGCGCGGCGCTGATGCCCGGCGATGTCGTGCTGCTGTCGGGCGACCTCGGCGCGGGCAAGACGACGCTGGCGCGCGCGATGCTGAAGGCGCGCGGGCTGGCAGGCGAAGCGCCGAGCCCGACCTTTGCGATCGTCCAGCCCTATGCGCCGCCCGAGGTCGACCTGCCCATCGCGCATGTCGACCTGTACCGGATCGAGGAAGAGGGCGAGCTGATCGAGCTTGGCCTCGACGACTATCTCTACGACGGCGTGCTGGTCATCGAATGGCCCGAACGGCTCGGGTCGCAGGGGTGGCCCGAGGCGCTATTGATCACGATTTCGGGCAGCGGGGACGCGCGCGCCTTGACAGCCGCGGTGCCGACGTCTTGGGGGAGCCGATGGCCGCTCCGATGATTCCGCCCGCCCATGCGCCCGCCTTCCTGGCCGCGCACGGCTGGGGCGATGCCGAGATTTTGCCGCTGGCCGGCGATGCGTCGTTCCGGCGCTATTTCCGCGTTGTCGACAAGGGTCGGCAGGCGGTGTTGATGGACGCGCCGCCGCCGCACGAGGACCCGCGGCGGTTCATCGCGGTCGCCGAATATCTGTGCGATCAGGGACTGACCGCGCCGACGATTTTTGCCCGCGACCTGGTGCAAGGCCTGCTGCTGATCGAGGATTTCGGCGATGTGCGGCTGCGCGAGACCGCCGATGCGGCGCTGCATCGCGAGGTCGAATTGTATAGCGGGGTGACCGACCTGCTCGTCCACCTCCATGCCCGCCCGCCGATGCCCGAACTGCCGGTACTCGGTCTGGAACAGTGGCTCGACGAGGTGATGCTGTTCAGCGACTGGTATTGCCCGACGCTGGAAATCCCGGTCGATCGCGACGCCTTTCGCGCCGCGTGGGAAGCGGTGCTGACCCCGGTCGAGCATGACGGCCTGCCGCGCGTCACCGTGCTGCGCGATTTTCACGCCGAAAATATCATGCTGGTTCCGGGCAAGGCGGGCGTGGCGCATTATGGCCTGCTCGACTTTCAGGACGCGCTGGTCGGGCACCCCGCCTACGACCTCGCCTCGGTGCTCGAGGATGCGCGGCGTGATGTCACCCCCGCGGTCGAGGCGGCGATGCTGGCGCGGTATCAGGGCGCGACCGGGCAGGACATCGAAAACGCCTATTGGGCGCTCGCGGCGCAGCGCAACACGCGCATCCTGGGGGTGTTCGTCCGCTTGTGGAAACGCGACGGCAAGCCTGGCTATCGCCAGTTCCAGCCGCGCATGTGGGGGTTGCTCGAACGCGATTTGGCGCATCCGGGGCTGGCGCCGGTGCGCGCCTGGTTCGACGAAAATATCCCCGCCGACAAGCGCGCGGCGGCGTGGTGACGGACATGAAGATCGACAGCGCGATGGTGATGGCGGCGGGGCTGGGCAAGCGCATGCGTCCACTGACCGCGACGCGGCCCAAACCGCTGGTGCGTGTTGCGGGCAAGCCGCTGATCGACCACAGCCTCGACCGCATCGAGGCGGCGGGGATCGGGCATGTCGTTGTCAACGTCCATTATCTCGCCGACGCGCTGGAAGCGCATCTGGCGGCACAGAAGCGGGCGTTCACGATCGCCATTTCGGACGAGCGCGAGCTGCTCCTCGAAACCGGCGGCGGGATGGTCAAGGCGCTGCCGCAGCTTCGCGGCGACCCGATCCTGATCGTCAACAGCGACAATATCTGGACCGACGGGCCCGAGGACAGCATCCGCCACCTGGCACGGCATTGGGACGGCGCGCGGATGGACGCGTTGCTGCTGCTGATCCGCCAGGCGAGCGCGACCGGCCATGGCGGCCGCGGCGATTTTCATATGGACGCCAATGGCCAGCTGTCGCGGCGCAAGCCCGGACGCATTGCCCCGTTCGTCTACACCGGCATCCAGCTGATTTCGCCGCGCTTGCTGGCCGACGCGCCGTCGGGGGCGTTTTCGACCAACATCCTGTGGGACCGCGCGATTGCGGCGGGACGGCTGTTCGGCCTGTCGCACATGGGGCAATGGTTCGACGTCGGATCGCCTGCAAGCATCGCGCCGACCGAAGCGGCGCTGAGTGAGGTTTGATGCGGGTCGTCATCCCGGCGAAAGCCGGGATCTCGCCGCTGCGTCAATCCGAAACGGTGAGATCCCGGCCTTCGCCGGGATGACGAAGAGAGTGTGATGACGGAAACGCGCCGCCCCACCGTCTTTTCCATCCCCGTCCAACGGGCCTTTGCCGACGCGCTGGTCGCCGGGCTGATCGACCGCTTTGCCGACGGCGCATTGGGGCTGGCCGAAGGATTGATTCTGCTCCCGAGCAATCGTGCGCGCAGCGCGGTGCAGGCGGCGTTTGTCCGCGCCAGCGGGGCGGGGTTGTTGATGCCGCGGCTGGCGGTGATTGGCGACGCCGATCTGGATGAAAGCGTCGCGCTGGCGCTCGATGCGATCGACGAGGCCGAGCCGATCCCGCCCGCGATCGACGCGCTGCGGCGGCGGTTGATGCTCGCGGCGCTGATCGAGCGACACAATCCGGCGGGTGAGGAAGCGATTACCGGCGCCGCGGCGTTTCAGCTGGCCGAAGGGCTGGGCCGGGTGATCGACCAGCTTCATTATGAAGAAATCGCCCCGGCGCGGCTGGCCGATATCGAAGCCGCGCTCGGCGATCTGGCGGGGCATTGGCAGGCGTCGTGGCAGCGGCTCCGCCTGCTGGTCGAGCATTGGCCCGCGATGCTGGCCGCGACCGGGCATATCGACCGCGCCGAGCGCCGCAATCGCCTGCTCGCGCGGGTCAGCGCCGGGTGGCGCGCGGCGCCGCCGGGGCGCTTTGTCGTCGCGGCGGGGGTGACCACCGCGGCGCCCGCGATCGCGCGGCTGCTGCGCACCGTGGCCGACCTGCCGCAGGGGATGGTGGTGCTGCCGGGGCTCGACCTCGGCATGGCCGCCGAGGAATGGGACGCGCTGGGGCCGGTCAAGCCCGATCCCGATCAGCCGGGGGAGCGCCCGCTCGAAACGCATCCGCAATATCATCTGAAGCTTTTGCTCGGGCGGATGGGGATCGCGCGCGAAGAGGTTGGCGATTGGGCCGCCGCGTCGCCGTTCGACGGCCCGGATGCGCGCGCGCCGTTCCTGTCGCTGCTGTTCGCGCCCGCTGCCTATACCTCGCGCTGGCAGGCGGCGGACGATGTAACGCCTAGCCTGAGCGGGGTAAGCGCCGCGGTGTTCGCCGATGATGGGCAGGAGGCGCAGGGGATCGGGCTGATGATGCGGCGCCTGTTGGAGGAGCCGGGGCGCACTGCGGCGCTGGTGACCCCCGACCGCCTGCTCGCCGAGCGCGTCGCGGCGGCGCTCGCGCGCTGGGACATCGCGGTTGACGACAGCGCCGGGCAGCCTTTGGGGCAGACGCCGCCAGGCGCGCTGTTGTTGCTGCTCGCCGAATTTGCCGCGGCGTTCGATCCGGGGCGGCTGATCGCGCTGCTCGGTCACCCGCTCGTCCGCGCGGGCGAGACACGGCTCGACTGGCTCGACCAAGTGCGGCGGCTCGATCTGGTGCTGCGCGGGCCGGGGCTGGTGCCGGGCTGGGCGGGGGTGACGGCGCGCATCGGCGAGGTGGCGGGCGACAGCGATCGGCGCGGGAATGCCGCCGCGCTGGCGATCGCCGATTGGTGGGACGAAGTGGCGGCGGAATTGAGCGCCGCACTGGCGCCTTTTGCCGCGGGCGTTCCCGCACCGCCGCCTGTGCTGCTCGGGGCGTTGCAGGACGCGCTCGGCTGGTTGACCGGCGAAGGGGCGTGGACGGGGCATGCGGGCCGCGCGCTGTCCGACCTGTTCGATCGCTGGACGCTAGCGAAGGGCGACGGCCCGGCGCTGGTCGCCCCCGCGGATTTCCCCGCGATGCTCGCCGACCTGATGAGCGGCGAGAGTATCCGCCCCCCCTATGGCGGGCATCCGCGGCTGTTCATCTGGGGCTTGCTCGAGGCGCGGTTGCAGCGTGCCGATTTGATGATTTTGGGCGGGCTCGACGAGGGGCGCTGGCCGCCGCAGCAAAGCCCCGACCCCTGGCTTGCCCCCGGCATCCGGCGGATGCTGGGCCTCGCCGCGCCCGAGCGGCAGCAGGGGATGGCGGCACATGATTTCGCCGGTGCCTTTGCGGCGCGCGAGGTGGCGGTGACGCGCGCGATGCGCAGCGGCGGCGACCCGGCGGTGGCGTCGCGCTTCTGGCTGCGGCTGGCGGCGCTGGCGGGCGATTTGCCCGAAGCGACGCTCGACGGGCAGCCGGTGACCGCGCTCGCCGCGATGCTCGATGTCCCGGCGGGCCGCAGCCAGCCTGCCGACAAGCCGCGCCCGGCGCCGCCGCTGGCGGCGCGGCCCGACCGGATCAGCGTCACCGGGGTCGATCAGCTGGCGCGCGATCCCTTTGCCTTTTACGCCGCGAAGATCCTGCGGCTGAGCGAGCTGGAGCCGCTGAGCAGCGGTCCCGACGCCAAATGGTTCGGCACGCGGGTGCACAAATTCCTGCAGGATTGGCAGGCGGCGGGGCTGAGCGAGGCGGCGTTCGACGCCGAGATCGCGGCGCTGCGCGCCGATCCGGCGCTCGATTCGTTGGGCCGCGCCTTCTGGTTGCCGCGCATCGAACCGTCGCTGCGCTGGGCCGCCGAGCGGGTGTGGGCGGCGCGCGACGAACGCTGGCCGGTTGCCAATGAGGTCAGCGGCAAGCTGCTGGTGGACGGCATCATGCTGCGCGGCACCGCCGACCGCGTCGATCAGGCCGCCGACGGCACGCTGGCGATCGTCGATTACAAGACCGGCGCGGCGCCGTCGGCCAAGTCGGCCGGCGAAGGGCTGAACAGCCAGCTCGGCCTGCTCGGGCTCATCGCCGAGGAAGCCGGGCTCGGCGATCTGGCGCCCGAGCCGGTCGGCGCGTTCGAATATTGGGAATTGAAGCGCGACCGCAAAAAGGGCGTCAATGGCGCGGTCAAGGCGATCAAGGGACAGAAGCCGAAACCGCCGACCGCCGCCGCGGTAATCGAGCGGGCGCGCGAGGCGCTGGCTGAGCTGAGCGCGCGCTTCCTGCTGGGGCAGGAGCCGTTCGTCCCCGGCGACAGCGCCAAACGCTACCCCGATTTCGACCAGCTGATGCGCCGCGACGAATGGTTCGGGCGCGGCGACCCCGATCCCGACTCCACCGACGAGGCGGCGGCATGATCGATCCCGACAAGCTGCTCAAGACGCTCGACGGCGGCCAGCGCGCCGCGGCCGAGCCGCACGACCATGTCTGGCTGGGCGCGTCGGCGGGGACGGGCAAGACGCAGGTGCTGTCGGCGCGGGTACTGCGGCTGATGCTGGCGGGGGTGTCGCCCGAGGCGATATTGTGCATCACCTTTACCAAGGCGGGCGCCGCCGAAATGGCGCATCGCATCCACGAACGGCTGGCGATGTGGGTCCGGATGGCCGATGGCGACTTGCGATTAGACCTCGCTGCGCTAGGCGCCGACTGGGCCGAGCCGGGCATTCTAGACCGCGCGCGATCACTGTTCGCCACGGTGATCGACAGCCCCGGCGGCGCGGTGCGGGTGCAGACGATCCACAGCTTCTGCCAGACCTTGCTCGCCAGCTTCCCGCTCGAGGCGAAAATCCTGCCGGGGTTTCGCGCACTGGAAGACAGCGAAGCGGGTGCGCTCCAGCGCGAGGTGCTCGGGCATTTGCTCGCGCGCGCCGATGCGGACGGCGAGGCGATGCGGGCCGTCGCGGCGATGCTGGCCCAGCGCCTAGGGCAGGATGCGGCGATTGCGTTTTTGGCGCGCTGCGCGAGCAGCTTCACCGCCGCCAACGCCCCGCGCCTCGCGCCGCGCGCCGCGGACCTGCGCGCGCAGTTGGGCTTGCCGCAGGGCGATCCGCTGGGCTGGCAGGCGGCGACGCTGGGCGGCGGCGCGATTGCCGACGCCGACATCGCCGCGGTGGCTGCCAGCGGGCGCGGGTGGGGGACCAAAACCGGCGATGCCCGCGCCGATATCATGGACGACTGGTTTCGCGCCGATGCGCATGGCCGCGCGGCGATGCTCGCCGCGGTGCTTGGTTGTTTCCTGACCGGCACGGGCGAGATGCGCACGCACTATACCCAAAAAAAGGGTGCGATGAGCAGCTGCCTTGCCGCCGCCGAGCGGATCGTCGCCGCGGCCGATAACCTGCTCGCCACCGCCACCGCGATGGCGGTCGCCGACGATCTGGCGGCGGCGTGGGATCTGGGCAGCCGCTTTGCCGAAGCCTATGCGCTGGCGAAGCGCGAGCGCGGGCTGGCCGATTTCGACGATCTGATCAGCATCGCCGGGCATCTGCTGGCGCAGGGCGATTTTGGCGACTGGGTGCGCTTCAAGCTCGACCAGCGCACCGACCATATTTTGGTCGACGAGGCGCAGGACACGAACGCGCGGCAATGGGCGATCGTCGCCTCACTGGCGGGCGAGTTTTTCGCCGGGGCGGGTGCCAAGGACGATCGCATTCGCACGATGTTCACCGTCGGCGACCGCAAGCAGGCGATCTTCGGCTTTCAGGGGACCGAACCCGCGGCGTTCGAGGCAGCGCGGCTGAGCTTTGCCAAGCGCGCGGTCGAGGGCGGCAAGCCGTTCGAGGATGTCGATCTCGACACCAATTATCGCTCCAGCCCCGCGGTGCTCGACGTCGTCGATGCGTGGATCGCGGCGGGCGCGACCGAATTGATGGGGCTCGACAGCGACGAGCCGCCGCACATTCCCGCCGATTTCAACCGCGACCGCGCCGGACGCGTCGAGCTGTGGGCGCCGCTCCCGGTCGGCAAGGCGCTCGACGCCGATGCCGAAGATGAGAGCGTCGGCGAGGTTGATGGCGATGACGAGGGCGGCGCTCCCCGTGACACGTCGGCGGCGGCCAGCGACCCCGCCAGCCTGCGGCTGTCGCGCGCGATCGCCGACGAGGTGCGCGACTGGATCGCGAACGGCAAGGACGGGCGTCCGGTGGCGCCGGGCGACATCCTGATCCTCGTCCGCCGCCGCAAGGACGTCGCGGCGCGGATCGTCGCGCGGTTACAGTCGCTGCATGTGCCGGTCGCGGGGGTCGATCGCTTTTCACTGACGCAGTCGCTCGCGGTGCAGGACCTGCTCGCCGCGATGCGCTTCGCGGTCCAGCCGCTCGACGACCTCAACCTTGCCAGCCTGCTGGTCTCGCCGCTGTTCGGGTGGAGGCAAGATGATCTGTTCGGCTTTGCCCACGGCCGCCAGAAACGGGCGCTGTGGGAACAGTTGCGCGCGCGCGAGGAAGAGGCTCCGCCCGAAACGATGACGGCGCTGCGCTCGCTGCTCGGCATGGGCGATTTCACGACGCCGTTCCGCTTTCTGGAACGCATTTTGTCGGGACCGCTGGGTGGGCGCCGCAAGCTGTATCACCGGCTGGGGCGCGAGGCGCGCGACCCAATCGACGAACTGCTCGCGCAGGCGCTGGCGTTCGAGCGCCAGGAGGCGCCGTCGCTGCTCGGCTTCCTGGCGCACATCGCCGCGAGCACCGCCGAGATCAAGCGCCAGAGCGAGGCGCGCGGCGACGTCGTGCGGGTGATGACGGTGCATGGCTCGAAGGGCTTGCAGGCGCCGATCGTCATCCTGGCGGACGCGACCGATGATCCGAAGCCGCGGCGGGTGAGTTTTGGCCTGTCGATTGTCGGGTGGGACAAGCTGCCCGTGTTTTCGCTCGGCAAGGACGAGCGGCACGGCGCGATTGCCGCTGCGCACGACGCCAGGGAAGCCGCCGAGCGCGAAGAGCATTGGCGGCTGCTCTACGTCGCGATGACGCGCGCCGAGGAATTGCTGATCGTCACCGGGACGCGGAAGGCGGACGAGCTTCCCGAGGGCAATTGGCACAGCGCGGTCGATGCGGTGCTCGCCGATATGGGTGCCGAATGGCAGGACGCCGGGCCGCGTTGGGGACAGAAGCGGGTGCATGCAGTGGCGGGCAAGTCGCGCGCCGCCAAGGAAAAGGCGCGTGCCGCGCCGCAGCCGGTGCAAGTGCCCGCTTGGGCGCGGCAAGCGGCGCCCGAGGAAGCGCGCCCACCGCGCCCGCTCGCCCCATCAGCGCTCGGCGACGATGATGTGTCAGCGGTGCCGCAGGGCGCAGCGCGCGCCGCCGCGGTGAACCGCGGGCTGTTGCTGCACGCGCTGTTCGAGCGGCTGCCGCCGGTGGCGCCCGATCGGCGCCGCGCAGCGGCGCTGCGCTGGCTGGCGGTACAGGCGGCCGATCTGGACGAAGCAGGGCGCGAGGCGATGGTCGATGAAGTCCTGGCCGTGCTGGACGATCCCGCGCACGCCGCGCTGTTCGGCCCGGGGTCGCTTGCCGAGGTGCCGCTGTCGGCGGTGGTTGATGGGACGGTGGTGGCGGGGATCGTGGATCGGCTGCTGGTCACTGCCGACGCGGTAACGGTGATCGATTACAAGACCGGGCGGCATGTGCCGGAGAGTGCCGCCGCGGTGCAGCCCGCCTATCTGCGGCAGATGGCGGCGTATCGCGGCGCGCTGGCGACGATTTTTCCGGGGCGGCGGATCGATGCGGCGCTGCTCTATACCGCGGGGCCACGGTTGATCGCGCTGGACGATGCGCTGCTCGATGCGCACAAGCCGGGCTTGCTGGCAACCAAGGCGAATTTGCCGGGTTCCACCCTTGAGCCCGACGCGCCGACGCCCTAGCTTGGGGACAACGGAATTTCAGGAGTTCAGATCATGGGTACCAAAGCCATCACCGACGACAGCTTTCAGGCCGACGTGCTCGACAGCGACACTCCCGTCCTCGTCGATTTCTGGGCCGAGTGGTGCGGCCCGTGCAAGATGATCGGCCCGTCGCTCGAAGAAATCGCCAATGAACTGGGCGAAAAGGTCGTGATCGCCAAGCTCAACATCGACGATCACCCGAACGCCCCCGCCAAATATGGCGTGCGCGGCATCCCGACGATGATCCTGTTCAAGAACGGCGAAATCGCCGACACCAAGGTCGGCGCGGCGCCGAAGAGCGCACTCAAGGGATGGCTGGAAGGCGCGCTGTAAGAACTACTGTCGCCCCCGCGGAGGCGGGGGCCGCAGGCAACCTTGCGCTACGCCGATTGCGGCCCCCGCCTTCGCGGGGGCGACGCTATCAGCTCAGCTCCGGTAATCGGCGTTGATGCTGATGTAGCCGTGGGTCAAATCGCAGGTCCACACGGTGGCGCGGCCGTCGCCCAATCCGAGGTCCGCACCGATGCGGATTTCCAGACCCTTCAGATGCGCCGCGACCGGTGCCTCGTCATAGCCGTCGACCGGCAGGCCGTCCTTCGCGACCCAATGATCGCCGAAACGGATCGCGAGTTTGTCGCGGTCGGCGGGTTCGCCGGCTTTGCCCACCGCCATCACGACGCGGCCCCAATTGGCGTCCTCGCCCGCGATGGCGGTCTTGACCAGCGGCGAGTTAGCGATCGCGAGCGCGACACGCTTCGCGCTATCGTCGCTGACTGCCCCGCTCACCTGAACTTCGATGAACTTTGATGCGCCTTCGCCGTCGCGCACGACCTGCTGCGCGAGGTCGAGCGCGACGCTGCGGATCGCTGCATAGATCGCGTCGGCGCCCGGATCGTCGCGCGTCGAGAGCGGCGCGTTGCCAGCCTGTCCGGTCGCAAACAGCAGCACCGTGTCGCTGGTCGAGGTGTCGCTGTCCACCGTGATGCTGTTGAAGCTGCCGCCGGTCGCCTCGCTGAGCATGTCTTGCAGCAGACCCGGGGCGACCGCCGCGTCGGTGAAGATATAGCCGAGCATCGTCGCCATGTCGGGCGCGATCATCCCCGATCCCTTGACGATCCCTGCGACATGGACCGTGCGGTCACCGATGATTGCGCTCGCGGTCGCGCCCTTGGCGAAGGTGTCGGTGGTGCCGATGGTCTCGGCGGCGGCTTCCCACGAGCAGGGCGCAGCGGTCAGCGCGGCTGCAACCCCGGCGCGCGCCTTATCCTTGGGCAGCGGCACCCCGATGACGCCGGTCGAGCTGACGAAGACCTCGCGCGCATCGCAGCCGAGGTGATCTGAGACCTGCGCCATGATCTGTTCGACCGCCTCGCGCCCGCGATAGCCGGTGAAAGCATTGCTGTTGCCCGCGTTGACGATCAGCGCACGGCCCTTGCCGTCTTTCACCTGTTCGCGGCCGAGCTCGACTTCGGACGAGCAGCAGACATTGCGCGTAAAGACGCCCGCGACGGTCGTCCCCGGCGCGAGCTCGATATAGGTCAGATCACAGCGGTCCCAATCCTTGTACTGCGCGCGCGCGACGCGGAGCGTGACCCCGGCAATGTCGGGGAGCGCGGGGAAGGCAGCGGGGGCGAGCGGGGAGCGCGTGGTCATGGGGGGCGTGTAGCTTTCCAGAGGGCAAAGAAAAACCCCTCCCTGTAAGGGAGGGGTTGGATGCATATCCACGTCGCCCCCGCGAAGGCGGGGGCCGTTGTAAGCCTTATACTTCTTTGCCGCGTAGACCGCGGGCGGCCCCCGCCTTCGCGGGGGCGACGATCAAGTTACGCCGGAATGCCGCTGATCGACTTCACTTCCATGAAGTCCTTCAGCCCGAACACGCCGCCTTCGCGGCCATTGCCCGATGCCTTGTAGCCGCCGAACGCCGCGCCGGGGCCGGGGCCCCAGGCGTTGACCGCGACCATGCCGGCGCGCAGCTTCGGCGCGATTTCGGCGGCCTTGGCGGGGTCGCCCGAGACGACCGCCGACAGGCCATATTCGGTGTCGTTGGCGATATCGACCGCTTCGTCGAGCGTGTCATAGGCCATCACGGTGGCGACGGGGCCGAACACCTCTTCCTTGGCGATCCGCATGTCGGGGGTGACGCCCGAAAAGACCGTCGGCTTGATATAATAGCCGCGGTTGACGTTGCTCGGCAGGCCGGTGCCGCCGGTTTCCAGCGTCGCGCCCTCGTCGATCGCCGACTGGATCAGCCCCTGGATCTTGTCGAACTGTGCCTTGTTGACGACGGGGCCGATATGGCCGCCCTCCTGCAACGGGTCGCCGACCTGGGTGCCGTCGAACATCGCCTTGATGACGCCGACCGCTTCGGCCTCGCGCTCCTTCTGGACCAGGATACGCGTCGGGGCGATGCAGCTTTGCCCGGTGTTGACGAGCACGCCCTGCACCGTCGGCGGCAGCACCGCGGCGAAATCGGCGTCGGGCAGGACGATGTTCGGCGACTTGCCACCCAGTTCCTGATGGACGCGCTTGACGGTGTCGGCGGCCGCCTTGGCAACCAGGATGCCGGCGCGGGTGGAGCCGGTGAAGCTCACCATATCGATGCCGGGGTGCGCGCTGATCGCATTGCCGACGGTCGGACCGTCGCCCTGCACCAAGTTGAACACGCCGGCGGGAACACCCGCCGCCTCGAGGATTTCGGCAAAGATCACGGCGTTGCCGGGGCATTCTTCGGAGGGCTTGAGCACCATCGTGTTGCCCGCGGCGAGCGCGGGGGCGACCTTGAGCGCGATCTGGTTGAGCGGCCAATTCCACGGCGTGATCATGCCGACGACTCCGATCGGTTCATACGCGATCAGACCCGCGGCATATTTTTCGGTGAAGCTGAAGTCCTTGAGCGCGGCGATCGTGCCGAGAAAGCCGCCGATGCCCGCGCCGACCTGCGCGGTGCCGGCAAAGCTGACCGGGGCGCCCATTTCAGCGGCCATCGACTTGGCGAGGTCGGGTGCGCGCTTCTTATATTCCTCGACGATGCGGTTCAACAGGTCGAGCCGTTCCTCGCGCGTCGTCTGCGAGAAGGTCTTGAACGCTTCCTTGGCGGCGGCGACGGCGTCGTCGACGTCGGCCGCTGTGCCGAGGACGACGGTCGAAGCGGGTTCTTCGGTCGCCGGGTTGATGACGTCGTGGAGTTTGCCGCCCTTGCTGTCGACCCAGCGGCCGCCGATGTAATTCTGCTTGAGGTGCGTTTCGGTGCTCATCGTTCTTCTCCCATCGGCGGTGAATCCGTCTCGGATTGCTACCTAATCACTGTGGCGAATGAATCAAGCGCCGCGCGGGGAATGCGCCGCGCGGTCAGGTGAACTGGGCGACAGCGGCCGCCAGCACCGGGTCACGTCCAGCGGCAATGTCGGCGGCGGTGGGCGCGACCGCGATGTCGGGCGCGATCCCGGCATCGGGCTGGCGCCCCGGCGGAAACAGGCCGATCAACGGCACGTCGAACTCCAGCCCCGATGCCGGCAGCTGCGCGAAGAAAAAGGCGCCGCCGTTGATCCCGCGCCTGTTGCCTCCGGTCGCGGCGCCAACCAGCCGCCCCAGCCCGCTTGCCTTGCAGGCGCTGGCGAACTGGAAGGTCGCCGAGCTGTTCTGCGGCCCGGTCAGCACCATCATGCGGACGTCGAGCCGCGGCGCCACCGGCACGATGACACCGCCGTCGTCCTTGTCGGCAAGGCGCAGAAAGCGATCGCTGAGGGGCTGCGCGCGATCGCCCCAGTCGCGAAAGCTGTCGTCCCAGGTGTCGAGATAGGGATTGAGCGCGTCGGGGGTGCGCCGATACCGCACGAGCCGGTCGGCGCGGTCGCGCGACAGCGGCTGCGTCGCCAACCGGGCCAGGATCGCATCGCCGCAATCATTACCACCCTCATTGTCGCGGAGGTCGACGATCAACCCCCTGGCACCGCGCAGCGAATCGAGCCGTTCGCCCAACCAGCCCTGCCAATCCCATTTGCTGTTATAAAGAGCCCAGCTGTCCATTTTCAGCAGCGCGATGCCGTCGGCGCGCTGGGTCCATTCCCACAGCGGCGCATCGCTGCGGTCGTCCTTGGGCGGCAGAAACGCCTGGCGCTGCGCCAGCGTCAACGGTGGCACGCCGATGGTGGCGCGGCGGCCATCGGGGCGCCGGATGGCAAGCCGGTGCTCGCCGCCATCGGGGCGGCCATAGAGCAGACCGTGGAGGACGTCGAACGTCGCGAGACGTTCCTTTCCCGACACGCCGAGCAGTGCGCGCCGCTTGGCGTCGTTGCCGCCGTCGGCGCGGGTCAGCGGCAGCATCGCGGCCAGCATTTGCGCCGCCGCTACGCCGTTGATGCGTTCGATCACCGTACCCGGCGCCAAGAGATTGGCCCCGCTATGATCGGCGGTGACGACCATCGCGCGTTCGATCCAGCGAAAGGCGAAGGGCAGGCGCGTCGGACGATCGAACAGTGCGGCGGCGACGGCGCGTTTCTGGTTGAGGAAATTGGGATAGCTGTGGCCGCAGCGCAGCTGGGCCAGAAAGCGGGTCAGCGCCAGATATTGTCCGTCGAGCCCCGGCGCGGCCAGGAAATCGCGCTCGAAGCGGGCCAGCCCGGCGTCGATCGCGGGCATGTCGTTGTAGCGCAGCAATCCCGGATGCAATTGCACGACGATATCGCGCAGGATGGCGGCATCGCCCTTCAAGTCGGCGGTTGTCGCCAGCGCCGGAAATGGCGCCGCCAACCCCGCCGCGGCAAGGCCGCCGAGCGTTTTCAGCGCCTGACGGCGGCCGACGATCACGGCCGCTTTTCGCCGGCTAGCCGCGACATCAGGATTGCCGCGCGGGTCGCCTGCCGGGAAATGCTGGGGATGTCGACCGCCTCGCCCGGCGCATGGTCGCCCGTCGAGTGCGGTCCGAGTCCTGCCAGCCCGTCGACGTCGGCGGCGACGAAGCTGATGTCGCCCGCACCCCGCTTCAATGGGTCGAGCGGCGCCATTTCGGCGAGGCCGAGGTCGCGGTTGACGCCGTTGAGCTTTGCCAGCAGCGCGCGGTTGCCGTCGGTCGGCGCCATCGACGGATAGCCGCCGGGATCGAAGCTGATCTTTGCGTCGGTGCCGGGGGCATGGCCCGCGACGATCGCCGCCATCTTCGCCTTCACGCGCTCGATCTGCTCGCCCGACAGCGCGCGCAGGTCGCCGCGTGCGACCGCGATCGGCGCGATGATGTTGGTCTTGCCGGTGACGGTGGCGCGGATCCCGCCCGCGTCGAGTTCGGCCTGCTGCCCGCCCGCGATCAGCCCGACGTTGAAGGTCAGGTTCGGTTCGGGCAATTCGGTGCGAAAGCGGTAGAGGATGCGGGTGAGTTCATAGATCGCGCCGTCGCCCGCAGCGGCGCTGAAAATGCCCGAGCTGTGCGCGCTCTTGCCGGTCGCGGTGACGGTCCAGCTGTCGGACGAGCGCCGCGCGATCGATCCCATGTCGGCGCCCCCCGACTTTCCCGGGCCGTCCCGGACGAGCCCTTCGAAATCGAGCGCGACATCGCTGCGCTTGCCCGCCGCGATCAGGTCGGCGCGCGCCTTTTCGATCGGGCTGCCGGCATCCTCCTCGTCGCCGGTCATATGGATTTCGATATTGGCGCCTTTCAGCGCGCCGGCCGCATGCATTGCGCGCAGCGCCGCGACGATGACGACCATGCCGCCCTTGTCGTCGCCTGCGCCGGGGCCTTCACCCATATCGCCCTTGCGAGTGAATTTCTGAAAGGGCGAATCGGGTTCGAAGACGGTGTCGAGGTGGGCGATGAGGAGCAGGCGCTTGGTGTCGGGACGACCGACATGCGTCGCGATCAGATGCCCGGCGCGGCCGGTGTCGGTCATCGGCTTCCATTCGACCTGGAAACCCAAAGGCTCCAGCTCGGCGCGCATCATCGCCCCGACCTTTTCGACGCCCTCCAGGTTGAGCGAGCCGCTGTTCTGGTTGACCAGCTTTTCGAGCAGCGCGAGGCTGCGGTCCTGCTCGGCCGCAACCGTCCTCGCCATGCCGCTTTCGGCTTTCGACAGTTTGGCGTGCGCGGCGGGGGCAAGCGCGAGTTGGAGGGCGATCAGGGCGGCAAGCGGCAGCGATTTCATGGGGACTCCTGTGAACGCCTCCTTGTGCCGCTTGCGCGCGAGTGGGGCAAGCGGTCAGCCGGGGCGCACCATGAAAATGTCGCCGCCGATGCTGACGATGAACAGATTGCCCGCGCTGTCTTCGCCGAACGAAGCGATGTTGCTCAGCGTGCCGGCGTTGGGGGCGAAATCCTCGTTGCGCCGGGCGAAACGCGTCGAGGGCAGGGTCTGCCCGGCGACAAGGCTGGTGAAGGGCACCGACCAGATATTGCCGCTGACGAAGTCGGCAAAGACATAGTGGCCGACCAGCGAGGTCACCGGGCCGCGGTAGACATAGCCGCCGGTCACCGACCGGCCCTGGCGCGGGCCGCTGCCATGGCCATATTCGGCCACCGGTGGCGTCAGCCCGGCGGGGGCGGTCCCCGAATAGGGCTGGGTGCCTTCCAGAAAGCGCCAGCCGAAATTGAGACCGGGCTGGGTCGTGGTCACCAGATCGATTTCCTCGACCGCGCCCTGGCCGACGTCGCCGATGATCAAGGTCGAGCCCGAAAAAGAGGCGCGAAACGGATTGCGCAGGCCAAAGGCATAGACATAGGGATCGCCGCCGCCCGCCAGAAACGGGTTGCCGGGCGCCGGGGCATAGCTGCTGCCCCCCGCGCCGACCGCAAAGCGCAGGATCTTGCCGAGCTGGACATTGCGATTCTGGGCATTGTTGTTCGGGTCGCCGCCGCCCCCGCCGTCACCCACCGCGACATAGACATGACCGTCGGGGCCAAAGCCGATCCAGCCGCCATTATGGTTGTCGAACCCTGGGTGCGGGATGTCGAGCACCGTATCATAGCTGGTCGAACTGTTCGGTAAGCCCAGGGTATAGCGGCGGACTTGGACATTGCCGCTAGGCGCCGTCGCAACCGCGAACAGCCGCTGCGACGTCGCATGGTCGGGATAGGGCGCGAGGCCGAGCAGGCCGCGCTCGCCGCTGGTCGAAATATCGGTGATGTCGAGCACTTGGGTGCGGCTGCCGTTCGCCGGGTCGAAGCGATACACATCGCCGCCCTTTTCGACGACATAGACGCGGCTGTCGCCGGGGATCGCGGCAACGTAGAGGGGCTGGTTGAAGCCGGTGCCGACGCGCACCACCGATATGCCTTCGCGGCTGTTGGTGACGGTAATGTTGACCGCCTGCGTCACGCTCGCCTGCCCGTCGCTGACGCGCAGCACCACGGCATAGACATTGTCGCCGTCGGCGTCGCCCGGCAGGTCGAAATCGGGCGCGGCGCTGAAGCTGAGCGCGCCCCCGCCGGTGATCGCAAAGCGCGCCGCATCGGCGCCGCCGTCGATGGTGAAGGTCAGCGTGTTGCCATCGGGGTCGGTCGCGGTCGCCTGATAGGCGGCGGTGCCGTTCTCGGTCACGCTGGCGGTTTGCAGCGAGGTAAAGCTGGGCGGCGCATTGGCCGCAGGCGGGGCGCTGCCGCCGCCGCCTCCTCCGCCGCACGAAACCAGCAACAGCGAAGCGAGGGCGACCGGGACGCGTATCCGCATGGCCAAACAGCCTTTCGTCATCGAACCCGCCCCTGGGGTCAATCTGCCATTGGCGAACCGCGACGGCAACCCCGGCGGTCAACCAGTTTGCGGCGTGGGCGCGGCGCGTCAGGCGGCGTCCGCGACCGCGTCGAAATCGTCGAGCTTGTCGAGCGCCCGACGCGCGATGCTGTGCATCCTGACCGTGTTGACCGTCAGCCCTTCGGTGTCGTGGCCGGTCAGATTGTCGACGTTGAACACGACGCGCGTCTTGGCCGGGGCGAGTTCTTCGAGGGTGAATTTCAGCCCCGTGGTCAGCGCCCCGTCATCGACGCTGTAGATGATATGCATTTCGCGCGGGATCTCCATCGCGACCGCTAATTTGACCTTATAGGCGTCGGGGCGTTCTTTGGGGACGATCTGGGTCCATTCGGGATCGCCCTTTTCGACGACCAGTTCGTAAAGCCGCGTCGAGCCGCCGTTGGTGACCAGCGGCAGGCCCGAATCGCTGCCGTCGCCGAACATCTTGGCGAACACCTCTTCGCGCGGCGCGGCGACGGTGCGCGTCTGGCTCACCAGTTCGGCGACCTGGCCGCAGCTAGTGGTCAGCAGCATGGCCGCGATCAACAATATCGAGCGGTCCACCGCAATCCCCCCGAAACCCCGGGCCAGCTTGGCCGGGACGATTTACCAAAGCGTCAACGGCTGTGGTGCGATGTAAAGAGTGTTTGACAGGCTCTCTTTGTGCCTGTAAAGAGCTCTTGACAGGCAAGGGAGCGATTGTGGAGAATCGAGTGCGCGAATATCGCGAAGCTGCGGGGTGGAGTCAGGGCGAACTCGCCCGCCGCCTCGGCGTGTCGCGCCAGACAATCAACGCGGTCGAAACCGACAAATATGACCCCAGCCTGCCGCTGGCGCTGCGCATGGCAGGCCTGTTCGCGCTCGAAGTGCGCGAGCTGTTCATCGACCATTGGACCCCGAAGGAGTAGCGATATGACGACGCAGGCAAGCAAGGCGGCGGGCTGGCGCAAAATGGCGATGCAGGCGGTTGTCGGCGCCATCGCGGGCGCCGGGGGCATGGTCGCGGTGCTGGCGCTGGCCGAAGGGCAAGGCGGACTCGACTGGTCGCCTTCGCCCATCATCCTGCTGGGCGTCGGCTTCCTCTATGCGCTGATGGGGCTATTCGTCGGGCTCGGCACCATCGCGCCGAACCTGGTCGGCCAGCGCCTGCTCAACGTCGCCGACGCCGAGGAAATCGTCGAGGAACGATCGAGCATGGGCGCGAGCGCGATCTGCTGTACGATCCTCGGCGCGGCGCTGATGCTGCTGGCGCATTCGGTGGCGGCGGACACTGCGGCGCTGGTGAGCCCAGCCGCGGCCTATTGGATCCTGCTCGTCGTGCTCGGCGGCTTCACCGCGGTGTCGCTGTGGATGTGGAAAAGTTTCGACGAATTGTGGCGGCAGCTGACCGTCGAGATTTCCGCGATCACCGGCAATCTGCTGATGCTCGTCGCGATCGTCTGGGGCGGCGCGGCGGCGGCGGGGCTGGCCGCCGGCCCACGGCCGCTCGACCTCGTGTCACTGGCCTTTGGATTGATGCTGCTCGCCTGCTTCGTGGCGGCAGGCCGCCGCGGGATGATGGCGCCGCGGTGACGTCCCGTTGCGACCGATGGCGGTCATAAAGCCCTCTCCCCTTGGGAGAGGGTTGGGTGAGGGTGTCTGAGGTTGGTTTTCGTATCGGACGGTGATCCCCTCACCCAACTTCGGCTAGGTTGCTACGCAACCAAGCCTGCGTATCCCTCTCCCGACGGGAGAGGGGAAAAGCAGCTCCCCACCCTAAAACTGCCGTCGTCACCGGCACGGTGCCAAAAAAAGGGCGCCCGGTTCCCCCGAACCGGACGCCCTCCTTGGCGTCGCTGACCCTGGCGGATCAGGCGCTGTAGTAGAGGTCGAACTCGACCGGGCTCGGGGTCTGTTCGACGCGATACACTTCGTCCCACTTCAGCTCGATATAGGCTTCGATCTGATCCTTCGTGAACACGTCGCCCTTGAGCAGGAAGTCGTGGTCGGCGGCGAGGCTGTCGAGTGCTTCGCGCAAGCTGCCGCAGACGGTCGGCACTTCGGCCAGTTCCTCGGGCGGCAGGTCATAGAGGTTCTTGTCCATCGGGTCGCCCGGGTGGATCTTGTTCTGGATGCCGTCGAGCCCCGCCATCAGCAGCGCCGAATAGCAGAGATAGGGGTTGGCCATCGCGTCGGGGAAGCGGAACTCGACGCGCTTCGCCTTGGCGCCCGCGCCGTACGGAATGCGGCACGAGGCCGAGCGGTTGCGGCTCGAATAAGCGAGCAGCACCGGGGCTTCGAAGCCGGGGACGAGGCGCTTGTAGCTGTTCGTCGTCGGGTTGGTGAAGGCGTTCAAGGCCTTGGCATGTTTGACGACGCCGCCGATGAAATAGAGGCACATGTCGCTGAGGCCCGCATAGCCGTTGCCCGCGAACAGCGGCTTGCCCTTTTCCCAGATCGAGATGTGGGTGTGCATGCCGCTGCCATTGTCGTCCTTGATCGGCTTCGGCATGAAGGTCGCGGTCTTGCCGTAAGCATGCGCGACCTGGTGCACGACATATTTGTAGATCTGCATGCGGTCGGCGGTTTCGGTGAGCGTTCCGAAGGTCAGGCCGAGTTCGTGCTGCGCCGCGGCGACCTCATGGTGATGCTTGTCGCAGGGCAGGCCCATTTCGAGCATCGTCGAGACCATCTCGGCGCGGATGTCGACGGCGCTGTCGACCGGCGCGACCGGGAAATAACCGCCCTTGGCGCGCGGACGGTGGCCGAGGTTGCCGCCCTCGTAGCTCCGGCCGGTGTTGGTCGGCAGTTCGATATCGTCGATTTCGAAGCCCGACTTGTTGTAGCCGGTTTCAAAGCGGACATCGTCGAACATGAAGAATTCGGCTTCCGGCCCGACATAGACGGTGTCGCCGACGCCGGTCGAGGCGACATAGGCCTCGGCGCGCTTGGCGGTGGTGCGCGGGTCGCGGGCATAGCCTTCGCCGGTCGACG
>VFQO010000875.1_pt1 | contig 27981 bp, 29 predicted proteins | sample 3512331 | NCBI WGS metagenome assembly VFQO01 (sample SAMN10412371, study PRJNA504923) | tailings metagenome | isolation source: Replicate 3 from Balatoc abandoned mine | place: Philippines: Itogon, Benguet | collected 2017-08-28 | reverse complement strand
CCTTTTAAGCGTAATTATGAGGCTTAAAAGTGTCTACTGCATCTTGGTCGATTCAAGATAACGATTTAACAGTTCTGAGAATGTTGTAGATTCAGACGCGGTTCTATTAAGGTAAATGCCTTTATCTATTTCAGATTCAATCATTCTTGCCCATGTAAGAGCATCATTTTTATTGGTGAAGGTTTTGCATTTTTCTGGAAACCCTTTCCGTTGTACTCTTGCTTGCCAGCCAGTGAAACGTTTTCTGATAGTAGCCATCTGTAATCTCCTGAAGGTCAGGAGAAGGGCGTAACTTGAATTCTAGTTTATAATGCTAAGTAACTAATTGATTTTATGATGAGTTGCGTAGCTGACCCGCTTGCGGGCCCTGGATTGTGATTCCAGTTGTCGTGGGTTCGAGCCCCATCAGCCACCCCAAATTTCCTTATCAAAATTCAAAAGTATTAAATCCATAAAGTGCGGTCAGACTAAGCAACTTTTATGAATTTAGTGCGCCTTAAGTACTATATTGTTATTATCCGTGTTTACTAAATTCAGGTGTAATTCCCATGAGTGTGTATCAAGAGATTCAGGCAGAGGCCTTGCTGCCGCTGCTAGCCAAAAACCCGCCGTTATTAGTGGATGTTCGTAATGACGACGAAGTAGCGCGGGGCATTATTGCTGGCGCTATTCATATTCCTTTGGCCATGCTGCCCGCTCAGTATGACCAAATTAGCAAAGCAGACAGCGTGGTGTTTTACTGCCACAGCGGCATCCGCTCTGCGCATGCTGCTGCTTTTGCAGCCAGCAAGGGCTGCAAGCACGCTTATAACTTAACCGGTGGCATTTTGGCTTGGGGCAGAGCTGGTTTGCCATTTGTCAGCAAAACAAAATAGGGCGAGGGTTTGTGATGCATTTTGATAAGGAACTGGATGCCAGCGGTTTGCATTGCCCATTGCCGATTTTGCGCTGCAAAAAAGGCTTGAGCGATATGGCGCCGGGCAGTGTGCTAAAAATGATTGCCACCGACCCAGGCTCAGTGAAAGACTTTAAAGCGTTTTGTGTGCAGACCGGTCATGAGCTACTGTCGTTGGAAGAACAAGACCAGACGTTTACTTTTTATATCAAGAAACGCACAAGCTAACGTCTCAATTTACGCCTTCCCCCTGCAGGAGGGAAGGCGTAAATTGAGCTTATTTGAGTTTTGCCAGCTGCAGCTGTAATTTCTCCAGGCTGGCGCTAAACTCTGCCACACGGCCTTTTTCCTGCTCAACCACAGCTGCCGGCGCACGTGCTACAAAGCTCTCGTTATTGAGTTTTGCATTGGCCTTGTTGATTTCATTTTCAAGACGCGCAATTTCTTTGCCCAAGCGTTCTTTTTCAGCTGCTACATCAATTTCCACTTTAAGCATGAGCTTGAAGTCATCCACCAGCATCACCGGCGCATCAGCTTCTGGTAGCTCAGGCACAATGGTCACCTCTTCTAACTTGGCGAGTGCTTTTAGATACGGCGCATATTTCGCCAGTTTTTCAGCATCGCCCGCGGCAATTAGCGGCACACGTGCAGCCGGAGAGATGCCCATCTCGCCACGCAGGCTACGGCAGGCATCTACAGCTTGTTTGAGCAGTGCCACCCAAGCCTCATCCGTTTCATCAATCTTGCTTGGCTGCGCTTGTGGATAAGCTTGCAGCATGATGCTTGAACCGCTGCGACCACTCATGGGGCCGATGGTCTGCCAGATTTCTTCCGTGATGAACGGCATGATTGGGTGCGCCAAACGCAGAATGGTTTCCAATACTCTGAGCAAGGTTCTGCGTGTTGCGCGTTTCTCTGCATCAGTGCCGTTCTGAATCTGCACTTTAGCGAGTTCCAGATACCAATCGCAGTATTCGTCCCACACAAATTCATAGATCGATTTTGCCGCGAGGTCAAAACGATAGTCAGCAAATGCACGCTCTACATCCGCTTCAGCACGCTGCAAGATACTCACTATCCAGCGGTCAGCGTGCGAAAAGCTTAAATAACCTTCTGGCTTGGTTTTGCAGTCTTCAAGACCGTTATCCTGACCTTCCGTATTCATTAATACAAAGCGCGTCGCGTTCCACAGTTTGTTGCAAAAATTGCGGTAGCCGTCGCAGCGCTGCAAATCAAACTTGATGTCACGCCCCGGGGATGCCAATGCCGCAAACGTGAAACGCAGTGCATCGGTACCGTAGGCGGCGATCCCTTCGGGGAACTCCTTGCGCGTGCGTTTTTCGATCTGCTCGGCTTGTTTGGGATTCATCAAGCCGGTAGTGCGTTTTTTAATCAATGCATCCAGGTCGATACCATCAATCAAATCAATCGGGTCCAGCACGTTGCCTTTGGATTTACTCATTTTCTGGCCTTCGGCATCGCGGATCAAACCATGCACATACACATGTTTGAACGGGATTTTGCCGGTGATATGCGTGGTCATCATCACCATGCGCGCCACCCAGAAGAAAATGATGTCAAAACCGGTCACCAATACGCTTGAAGGCAGGTATTGCTGCAAGGCCACGTTGGCTGCGTCTTTTTCAGGGGCGCCAGTCCAATCCAGCGTTGAGAACGGCCATAAAGCAGATGAATACCAAGTATCCAACACATCGTTGTCACGGGTCAGGTTGCCGGTATAACCATCTTTGGCGGCCAGTGATTTAGCTTCGGCTTCATCATGCGCCACATACACCTGGCCATTATCGCCATACCAAGCCGGAATTTGGTGACCCCACCATAATTGGCGTGAAATACACCAATCCTGAATATTGTTCAGCCATTGGTTATAGGTGTTGACCCAGTTTTCCGGGTAGAACTTGATTTCACCGCTTGCCACCACATCCAGCGCTTTTTGCGTAATGGATTTGCCATCTGCCGCCGGTTTGCTCATCGCTACAAACCATTGGTCGGTGAGCATAGGCTCAATCACCACACCGGTACGGTCACCGCGCGGCACTTTGAGTTTATGTTTATCCACCTTGACCAGATAGCCCTGCGTTTTCAGGTCAGTGACTACTTGCTTACGTGCAGCGAAACGCTCCAAGCCCTGATACTGTTTCGGGGCAGCTTCGTTGACAAAGCCTTGCAGGTTTAAAATGCCGATCATCGGCAACTTGTGGCGCTGACCCACGGCATAGTCGTTAAAATCATGTGCCGGGGTGACTTTTACCACGCCGGTACCGAATTCCTTATCCACATATTCATCGGCAATAATCGGGATTTCACGGTCGCACAATGGCAGTTTTACATTCTGGCCAATCAGATGCGCATAACGCTCATCTTCCGGGTGTACCATCACCGCCACGTCGCCGAGCATGGTTTCCGGACGTGTCGTCGCTACGGTTAAATTGCCTGAACCATCCGCGAGTGGATAGTTGATATGCCACATGGAACCGTCTTCTTCTTCCTGCACGACTTCCAGGTCAGAAACCGCTGTACCCAGTTTCACATCCCAGTTCACCAAGCGCTTGCCACGGTAAATCAGCCCCTCGTTGTAAAGGCGCACAAAAGTTTCGGTCACCACCTTGTTAAGGCCGGCATCCATGGTGAAGCGTTCGCGCGACCAATCGGGTGAGGTGCCTAAGCGGCGCATCTGTTTGGTGATGGTGCCGCCGGAATACTCTTTCCACTCCCAGACTTTTTCCAGAAATTTCTCACGGCCCAAGTCATGACGCGACACACCTTGTGCATCGAGCTGGCGTTCCACCACAATCTGTGTGGCGATGCCCGCGTGGTCGGTACCTGGTTGCCACAAGGTGTTGTCACCGCGCATACGGTGATAGCGTGTCAGCGCATCCATCAGCGTCTGGTTGAAACCATGCCCCATGTGCAGGGTGCCGGTAACGTTGGGAGGAGGGAGCAGGATGCAGAAGTTATCTTGTTTGCTTTGATCTAAACCCGCTGCATAATAGCCTTTGCTTTCCCAAAATTCATACCATTTGCTTTCAATGGTTTTGGGGTCAAAAGACTTGGCTAATTCGGGTGTGGGCGTGCTGGTATTTTGAGTGTTCATGGGGGCGAATTTTATCACAGGTCGCCCTGCCCACGCGACATGCCGCGATTAGGCCAGCAAAATGGGCCCCACTTTTTCCCAATAGCGAGAATAGCGGCGTAATCTTTTTTCGCTGAGTTCGATGTTGGCTAATTTTGGTGTGGGCTGCCATTTGGGGACAAAGCTGGATAGACGTTGTTTAATCTTTAAGTTTGGGGTGTCTTGACTGATGATTTTGCCAACTGCGCGATGCATGAGCACATCGTAGGTGTCACCTGCCCACACCTCCACATTCATCATTTCAGTCAAACAATCAGCCACAAACTGCAGTCTGGCTAGAGGCCAGCCTTTGCATAGCTCCGGGTCGAAAACAAAAATTTTTGGGAAAGGCTGATTGAGTATGGGGTTAATTGGTGACAGCATTTCGTCGTGTACAAACACCGCCACTGCAGTGTGTGGGCTGTTTGGCCGCATAGGTAAGGATGTTATTGGGTATTGTTTGCTTTGCTCTGGTGCCGCTTCGCTAAATAATTGTTCCTTCAGGGATTCATAATCATTGTCAAACGGGCATTTTGCTGTGCAACCAGCACAGAATTTTTCGCCAGTATAGCGCGCCAGATTTTCCTTATTAAAGTAATAGGGTTTAGAGCTGAAACAGGAAGCTACCCACTGCCAAGATAGATGGTTACTGGCAAAGTCACCGTCCAATAGTTTAGACTCAAACCAATCAGCCGCCTCACGCCAATCAATTTTTAAGTGGTGCACTACATAACTGGCAAACCACATGCGCGCGTGGTTGAGCATGTATCCGGTGTTCAGCAATTCACTCACAAAAGCATCCATGCAAGGCAGGCCAGTTTTACCCTGTGTCACAAAGTCATTCAGTGGCGCATGCCCAAGTTTCACTTTGGGTGCTTCCATTTCACTGAAGATGGCATCCCCTTGCGTTTGCCAAACCTGACGCCAAAAATCGCGCCAAGCCAACTGCATGAGCAGGTTTTCGCCCACAGTCCCAAATTTGGCTTTTACTGCGGCAAAGGTTTCGTTTAGGGTAATGCAGCCATAACGTATGTAAGGTGATAAATGTGTGACTGCGCCATTGATGAAATTGCGGTTACGTGCATAAGACATTGCGTCTATGCTGTGCAGCTTTGTGAGTGCGTGTGAGCGTCCGCCAGCCCAGTTTTTGTCCAAGTCAGCCCCTGCAGCCTCTGGAAACATGCGTTTCATATAATGCAGTCGCTCAACTCGGTCGGCAGGTAAATTAAGTTTTTGCGGGTTACTCATATGCGTCATCTCACCTTATGCTCAGTGCTTATTGCAATTTAGGCAATTGTAAACTTTGTAAATTCATCTTATCAAAAAATATTTGAATATCCTGTAATATGCATAGAGATACGCTATCAGGAATAGAGTTTTGAAATTATTTTTTGAGGGTGAGCCATGACAGAAGCAGTTTGGGCTTGGGCAGTGTTGGGCATCGTTTTATTGGCCGTGGAAATCTTGGTGGCAGGCAGCTTATTTGCATTGTGGTTTGGCATCGCTGGATTTTGTGTAGCTGGCTTGCTATGGTTGCTGCCCGATACCAGTTATGCCGTGCAATTTCTGGTGTTTGCTGTGCTGTCGTTGAGCAGTCTTGCCATCTGGCGTCGATTTTATAAAAAAACCGAAACACATTATCGCGTAGGGCAGGCGCAAGGTGAAGAGATTGGCCGTGTCGGCGAAGTGGTGGCAGCCACAGGCCCTGCGCAGGCTGGTAGCATACGTTTTGCGCAAGGTTTAATGGGCAGCCGCGAGTGGGTGACATTTTCTGACGAACCTATAGAAGCGGGTGCGCAAGCCAGAGTAGTGGCGGTTGAGGGTAATACCTTGAGAATCAGCAGAATTTAATAAAAGTTAAGGATTGAATCATGACAACATTTAGCATCGTACTCATATTTTTGGTGTTGGTCGCCATCATCAAAGGCGTGCGCATCGTGCCGCAGGGGGAGGAGTGGGTGGTTGAGCGCCTTGGTAAATTTGCCGGTGTGCTGACACCGGGTTTGCATGTGATTAACCCGATTTTTACTAAAGTGAGCTACAAAGTCACCACCAAAGACATTATTCTGGATGTGCCGGAACAGGAAGTCATCACTCGCGACAATGCAGTGATTTTGGCGAATGCAGTGGCTTTTATTAAAGTGACCAAAATTGACCGCGCCGTATATGGCATTGAGAATTTCCGCGAGGCCATGCGCAATATGGTGCAAACCAGCCTGCGTTCAATTATCGGCGGTATGGATTTGAATCAGGCGCTCACCTCGCGCGACCGCATTAAAACCGAACTTAAAATGGCGATTGCCGATGAAGCGCTGGATTGGGGTTTAACCGTAAAATCGGTTGAGATTCAAGATATTAAACCATCGCATAACATGCAGGAGGCGATGGAGCGTCAGGCAGCGGCAGAACGTGAGCGGGTGGCGGTAGTGACAGAGGCAGAAGGTGCCAAGCAATCATTGATTCTGAATGCAGAAGCTAGGTTGGAAGCGGCACGTAAAGATGCCGAGGCACAAATGGTGGCGGCCAAAGCTTCAGCGGAATCGATTAAGCTGATTACCGAAGCAGTCAAAGAAAACAACGCTTCAGCCATGTTTCTGCTGGGTGACCGCTACATTAATGCGCTGCAGAATATGTCGAATTCTGACAACAGCAAAATCGTGGTGATGCCGGGTGATTTGGTGGGTGCGGTTAAATCGCTGGTGGGTGGCAAATAGCGATTAAATTTTATGCACTTATCAATTTAGGGCGCGCGGCTTATTCCCCACAGACAGCGCAGGCGGGGTCTTTTGCCAGTTTGATGCTGCGCCATTCCATCGCCATGGCATCCAGCAACAGTAAGCGGCCTTGCAGGCTTTCACCAATGCCCATCAGCAGTTTCATGGCTTCTGCCGCCTGAGTGGTGCCTATCATTCCCACCAAGGGAGCAAACACACCATTGGTGGCACAGCGCAAGTCGGTATCTTCACCGTTATCCGGAAACAGGCAGTGATAGCATGGACTGCTGTCATGTCGCATGTCATAGACGGTGACTTGTCCTTCAAAAGCAAGCGCCGCACCGGAAACTAGCGGTTTTTTCAAATCAACACACAATTTGTTTAAGGTGTAGCGCGTTGCAAAATTATCGCTGCAATCCAGCACCACATCGGCTTTGGCGATTAGTTTTGCAAATTCGTCGGCACTGGCTTTGATTTCAAGCGTGTTGATATGCACATCAGGATTAATTGACAGCAGGCTATTGCGTGCAGAAACTGCCTTATTCACCCCGATGGAAGCGGTGGTATGCAGAATCTGCCGCTGCAGATTAGTTAAATCCACCGCATCAAAATCACATATTGTCAGTGTGCCCACGCCACCGGCTGCCAAATACAGAGCCGCGGGTGAGCCAAGCCCGCCTGCGCCCACAATCAGTGCGTGGCTCTGGGTAAGTTTTTCTTGCCCTTCATAGCCGATTTGCGGCAACAGAATGTGGCGGCTGTAGCGTAAAAGTTGATTGTCGTTCATGAGGGAAGTTTACCAGCAGAAACCATCCGATACATCAATAATGGACGTGTAATCCAAATCAGCATGTCATCAAAAGTTCTGGATTGTACATCGCTTTGATACACCCCGCCTGTGGCTTCATAGTCTGCATTTTCACCATCGGCACGCAGGTTTTTACCTACGGAGTAGATGATGGCTACCGGCGCTTCAGCTGCGGTGGTGATTCTAGTGCCTGCATTGTCGATGACTCTAAGCTCCGATGACGAGAAAGGGGTATCAAGTTTAAACGTGGACGAGAATTTAGTGTCGACGCGATAGCGCCAATATCCAACCATGCCAGCGCTGGCGGCACTTTGCCGAATTCCCCAAGCATCAGTTTCAACGATGCCTAAACTTTTCCAAGGCAAATAGCCATCGTTGGCTACAGCAGCGGTGCATGAAGTTGCCTCCACACCAAAATCTGCATGTGCAGGATCAGTGATGAAGGTTGGACACGGCAAGCGGCCATGGATCATGGCAAAACCGATGAGCGCCTCTTTAATCTCTGTGAGTGACTTGGCAGTTTGCTGCTGTTTCTGATATTCAAATTGTGCGCGTAGCGGCATCAGCATTCCACCCATCAGCAACGCCAACACCAGCAGTACTACGGCCATTTCTAGCAGGCTGAAACCTTGACTTGATTGCTGATTTGGCATAGTGACTCTACTGGATGATACGTTTTTGACCAGAGCCCAACATGGTTAAGCGTACGCGCACATGTTCAAGGCCGACATCCGCAATGAAACCGCTGCCACTGCAATTGGGCGAGCGCTTGCTGCAGGCTGCGGCAACTTCATAGCCTATCAAATCTGCCCATGCATTGTCGTTGAACCAGGCTGCCATGACAGGCAAGGCAGCAGGGCAGGCTGTAGCGTTAAGTGTTGGTATATAACCGCTGAGTAAGAGCTCGTATTCACACTGTCTGCTAAGTAATGCAGCATAGGGAAAATAGGCATGCGCAGGATTAGCAAAATAATACTGCAGGGAATTAGCTGCTTCGGCCAGCGCACGTCGCTCTATTTTTTGCATTAATTCGCTGCGCGTGATGGAAATTAAGCGATCATTATGTGAGGCTGATTTGGCCGTACTGAAGAGATTATCGGCGTCAGCATTTTTACCTTCCAGATAATCTGTCAGGTTTGTGCTGGGCCTGCCTGATTGATGTGCTAATGGTGCGCCAGCAGAAAAGACTATCGCCACCACATCGCTTTGTGCATCGACGGATAGTAAACCAGGTGACTGTGTGTTGAGCGGCATCACTGCACTGTGGTCGCGATAGTTTGCTGACAGGGCATACCACAGTGTTTCACCGTCCGCGTCCTGCAAAGAAGGCATGCTTAACGTGCGCCAGGGAAAGCGCCCGATATAGCTTGGGCAGCGGTTACCATAAAATAAATCTGCACTGCCGTCGTTATTGGCATCCGGACAGGGCAGACTTCCAGGGCGATTTTCGTCGAGAATGGCGCGACCCATGAGTGACGTTTTGGCTTCGATTAGGGCTAGTTGTGTTTTTTGGGAGCGCTCCAGTCGAATCTGTACAGGGCTGGTTTTTTGCATGAAAAGTGCAGTTAACAGCAAGCTAAATACAAATAACAGCACAATGAGTACGGCGCCGGCTTGTCTGTTATTGCTTTTGTGCATTTTTATCTGCCGGTTTTAGTTCTTGCGTCACAGCCGTGTGATCCAGCCACCAAGTAGAAAGCCCATCACTACGGGTGACATATCCTTGAATATTGGGGCTGGGTATGGTGACTGACTCTTGGTAGGTACGCAATTTATTCAGATTTTCACGCTGCGCTTTGGTAGTGAATAGGCGATTCAGTTCGTTATCAGCCTTTGCAATACCGACATCGCCCAACAAAATGCTGATTAAAACAAGATGGTATAGGTAGATTTTCATGGCGTATTATCTAGTGCAGTCAAGGGGGCAATACTGAGCCAATCCAGCTCACATTTAGCTATCAGATGCGGCTTGAGCAGCTGCATATCCTCCTCGGTAACGCGCAGCTGACTGAGTATGCAGCTGCGTAGCAAAAATCCGCCGTTTCGGCTGGATTTGAGGCCGTTTAATAAGGTGAGTAAATCTTCTTCATGCAATAAATCCATTTCAAATTTCATCGTGCTTGCTGTCGGGCGCACGCCATAGAGCGGGATTGAATAAGTCTGCGCTTTGCTCAAGCTGTAATGCACCGGATACAGATGGTTTGACTGCTGAATTTGTTGAAGCTGCTGCAACCACAATATTGGCTGATGCTGACCAATCAGCCCAGATTGCAGCAGACTGCGATACTGTTGCAGATAATCAATCAGCAGTTTCTGCTGTCTACGCCATGTCTGCTGCTGAGTTTCAAGTGAGGTTAATTGCTGTTGCAGTATGTGCACAGTGTTTGCCTGATGCTGATAAAACTGCCATGCACTGATAGCGCAAGTGATGCCAATCAATAGCATTACTATAAAACCTGAAGATGGCTGCATTGTGCGCATTAAGTGAAATTTAGCGGGATTTATCATGGGAGTGACTAGTTTTTTCAGTCTGCAGCGTGAGTTTTAATTGGAAGTCATGCGTTGTTGCAGCGATGTTTTCATTGCGATCAGTGCTGCCTTGCAAAGTTTCAGCGTTTGTGGATACTGCCGTAGGTAAAATTTCAACGGAGCTTATGTCGGGATGCTGGCGTAACTGCGACACATAAGCCGAGAGCTTTTGTTCAGCGCTGTCTGCAGCATGTGTTGAGCTGATTTCCAGACTCAATATGACAGTTTCGTGGGAGGATTGCGCTGCTGTATGAGCTGTGTTGAATGACCAATCCAGCGTCTTAATCTGAATGGCGGAGCTATCAGCCGCTATTTTTGAAAGTCCGTCACTTAAAACCTGCATCGAATGCTGGGGCGATGCGGGAAATGCGGCAACATATCTAGCAGATTCGACGGTGTTCTTGATGTTGTCTGCATCTGCCGTAAGCGGATGCTGCATCAGCATATGAAGTTTTTGCTCAGAATGCTTCGCGCGCTGCTGCTTGAGGAGTGCTGATAGGCGTTGCGATTCGGATGCCAGATGCATACCCTGCTTGAAATAATAGGTAGTGCATGCAGCGCATATCGCCAGCAGCAGTAGGCTCAGTATAGTAAGCTGATGCTGCATACGATGCTGTTGATACTTCTGTATGATTGCTTGTGGTGCCAAATTGCTGATTTTGGCACCGTTAACCAATGACTGCATATGCGCCAATTCAGGGGTTTCCTGTAGCGCAGATAGTGGCAAGTGCAGTTGTTCGGCCAGCCTAATTAAATGATGACTTGCTTGCGCTTGCAGATGCAGTGGCAGTACATTAAGTGACACATCGGCCGTGATAAAGCGCTGGCTGGTCAGATAAAGTCTGATCCTTTCAGTTTCTACTTGATAAAAATCCAGCCAGTCATTTTCAGTTTTAGGCACATGACTCAGCATGCGGCTCATGTTCAGGTAGCCATGACTGAAATAAGTCTGACGCAGGCCTGAGCTCAATCGCTCGCATACTAAAAGATGTTCTGTGATGGGTTTCTGCGCAATCAGACCAGTGCGTAGCATGCTCGCAGTGAGCATCGATAGCAGGTAAATCCCTACCAATTTGCAGTTTGTAGTGGCGATTATTTGCAGCCAAGGCTGCAAAGCCTGCTCTTCTCTGAGCGCGGCAAACACATAAATATCTCTGTGGGGTGCGGAGTGTTCGCGGCCGGCATGATGTGCTGTTTTGTAATCTATGCCGTGATAAGCTTGTGCCAGCTTGCGTGTTAACAGCATCTTTCTGCTATGGCCTGTGCAATGCGGCAAAAGCTGGCGCTGATAGTCTTCTTCTGTCAGATTGAGCACAACATAATAATGGGCTTGTGGGTGCTGCTGCGCAAAGTCGATAAATGCGTCTTGGCCGAATGTATCTTTAGTGAAGCTCAGCTGCCGCTGAAATTTAACCCCTCGCCAAATGCCTGCCAGTATTTGCTGCGGGCTGATGCATAGAACAATTTTTTGCTGATGTAAGTGTTTCATATCGGGTAATTAACTCCCGAAATCACCAAATGATGCATAAATTGGCCCCAACACGGAGAGCATGATAAAGGCTAATACCGAACCTAATACGACTGTGAGCATCGGCTCCAGCATTGACAGTAGCTGAGCCACTTCGGTACGCACTTCATTTTCATAAAACTGGCTGATATTGAGCAGAGTTTTATCCAGTTTCCCCGCGTTTTCGCCCACTCTAATCATGTGCAATAACGGCTGTGGGAAAAACCCGACACTGCTGAAACTTTTATAGACAGAGTTTCCTGCATTCATTTGCAGCTGCACAGACTGCAGACTAGCAGTAACGGCAAGGTTGCCTGTGATGCTTTCAGAAATTTTAAGTGCCTGCAGCATAGGAATGCCCGCTTCGTACATCAATGCAAAATATCGGGTATAACGCGCCAAGATAATCTTTTTTAGGATGCCACCGAGAATAGGCAGCTTGAGCTTGAATGCATCAAAACGCTGTCTGAAGTGCTTAGACTTGTGCAGCAAATAGATGACGAATATGCTGAAACTAATCGGCAGGAGGAGTATGCCCCACCAGTAATTTGCGCAGAAATGTGAAATGGTTATCAGAATGCGGGTATTCATGGGCAGTGCGTGGCCTGAGGCATTTAGAAAGGCCACCATCTGTGGTACTAGATATGACATTAAAAATATGATGGTGAGTAGCATCACCAATGCCAAGAAAATGGGATATGCGAGCAAGCGCTTACTCTGTGCCAAGAGCTCTTTTTGCCAGCTTAATGTTTGATAAAGATGATGCAGTACATGGCTAAGCTTGCCCGCATGTTCGCCCGCGGCGATTAAATTGACGAACACGACATTGAAGGCGTTACCATGAAAGGCTAGCGCTTCTGACAGTGTTTTTCCGCCCTCTACTTCAGTGCATATAGAGCGCAATACGTTTTTAAGCTGCGAATGCTGACAGCTGTCACGCAGGTCATGCAATGCTTCCAAAAGTGGAACCCCCGCGTTATGCAGCTGTTCCAGTTGGTAACACAACATAGCCAAATCCTGCTGGCTTATGCTGCGTTGTGCTTTGGCAAATAGCGACGATTTACGCCGATAGCTAATGAGTTCAAGCCCCATGTGAGTCAGTCTTGCTTCAAGATCCAGCGGGTTGCTGGCATGTAAATCACCCTTGCTGATGGTGCCGTCCTGATGCAGTGCTTTGTATATATAAGACGTCATTGCGCAGATACTATTGCTGAGTGTGCCGGTTTAGATCGATGACGCGCATTACTTCTTCCAAACTGGTGATGCCATTTAAAACCAATCTAACCGCATCATCTGCGAGTGCAACAAAATCCTTGCGATAGGCTGCATTGCGTAATTCATCCAAGTGCGCGTTTCTGGAAATAAGTGCGTCGATTTCGTCATCGATATTCAGTAGCTCCATGATAACGGTGCGACCACGGTAGCCTTGATTCTCACAGTGAACGCAGCCTTGCGCCCTGAAAATCTGTCTCGCGTTATCCGATTGATTCGCTTGATTAAATTGTAAGCGCAGTAGTTGATGCTCATGCGCATCGGGGATGTAACTTTGTTTGCAGGCGGGGCATAACACGCGCACCAAACGCTGTGCGACTACTCCTATCATATTGCCTGCCATCATGGCTGGCAGAATGCCAATATCACTGAGTCTCGGGAATACGCCAAGTGCCGAATTAGTATGCAGCGTAGTAAATACCTGATGGCCAGTCATGGCTGCGCGAAACGCCATGTTGGCAGTGTCCTCATCCCGTATTTCACCTACCAGAATAATGTCTGGATCCTGTCGCATGATGGAACGTATGCCGTTAGAGAAATCCAGCTTGTTTGCTTCCATCACTGAAGTTTGCCGAATTCTGCCTAGTGGGTACTCCACCGGATCTTCCAGTGTCATGATATTGACGGTTTCGGTGTTCAGCACGGAAAGCAGCGAATAAAGGGTCGTGGTTTTGCCACTGCCGGTAGGCCCGGTAAATATCAGCATGCCTTCGGGGCGCTTTAGCATCGATAACAGTGTGGTAAGGGTGTTATCATGAATCCCCATCTGCTGCAGAGGCAGAATGGATTTTTCACGATCCAGCACACGCAGCACGATGTTTTCACCGTGTATGGTAGGGTGGGTAGAAACTCTGAAATCAATTGGGCGTCCACACAGATGCATGTGAATGCGGCCATCCTGAGCAGCGCGCGTTTCGGTGATGTCCATATTGCTCATGATTTTGAGGCGCACCAACACCCCGCTCCAATAGCTTTTGTGCAGGCTGCGCACTTGTCGCAGCACCCCGTCTATGCGATAGCGTATGCGTAAATAGGCTTGCTCCGGCTCGAAATGAATATCTGATGTCCCGCGTTTGACTGCGTCCATGAGTAATGCACCAACCAGCCGGACTATTGGCTGCGTGAATTCGGCTTGTGTGAATTCTCGCTGTAAAAACTCATTTCGATTAGATCCCAGACTGGCATAGTCAAGATCGCCCGTTTCAATTTCCTTAAGAATGCCATCTACCGATAGCTCAAAGCCATAAAATCGGTCTATGTACTCCTGTAATTGTGCGTCTGCAGCGAACATCACATGAAGCTCAACATCAGAGCCTATCATGGTGCGCAATTGATCCATGATGACCACATTGTAAAGGTCGCTGCTGGCAATAGTGAGCAGCTTATTGTTGGGGTCGTAGCTTATTGGCAAGATAAGATAACGTCTTGCAAATGTTTCAGGCACTCGTCGCAAAGCTTCAGTATCGGCAATCACTTCAGACAGGTCAATCGCAATGCTGCCGGTGTTCGCCGCAAGAGTGTCACGCACAGTGGCTTCACTGACAAAACCTAACTGAACCAGTTGTTTGCCCAGTAACAGTTTGCTGCTGGTTTGTTCTTTCAGGGCAATGGTGAGCTGATCTTGGCTGATTAGGCCTTGCATCAGCATCATTTCACCTAAACGCAATTTTTCAATACGCATATTCATCTGGGTTATGGTGTCGGCTGCAGCTGGGGCTGCGGTAAATATTGCTGGTAGGCAGACAATTGCTCGCTATCTAAGCTGGCGTGCTGAATGACGGTAGGGCGCATAAAAATCACCAGTTCAGTTTTACGCTGAGCGTTATTTTTAGCACTAAATAATTTGCCTAATAATGGAATGCTGGATAAGCCCGGTACTTTGTCGGTGTAAGCGGCAATATCATCCTGCATTAAACCGCCGAGTACTGCTGTGTTGCCGCTCAGTATCTGCAGCATGGATTCCATTTCACGCACCTGAATTTCAGGTATCAAACTTTCAATTTTAAGATTAGGATTCGGGTCTGATTTATATCCCACGACGCGTGAGACGGTGGGGCGTACATTAATGTTGACATGTCCCGTATCGTTTACTTGCGGGGTTACCGTCATGACAACCCCCACCGGAACTGTGTTGGCGGTAGTGGTCACCGTGGATAGCACACCACCCACCGTGCCCTGTGATTGTTGTGCCTGCACGGTAAAATACACAATATTATCGACTACTTTGAGTACGGCGGTTTGGTTGTTCAGCACCATAATTTTGGGGCTGGAGAGCACTTTAGTACTGCCAAACTGTTCCAGCAGGCTGATTGAAGCCGCGATATTGCCAAGCCTGCCTGCCGGATTCAAATATCCTGCAACGAACCCAGCACCTGTACTGCCACCTAAGGCATTGATACTGGTAGAGAAGTCATTACCTGCACCGTTGATATTACTGGTCTGTGGGCCTAGCTGCTGCCGGAACTGAAACCCGCTGTTGCCCAGACTGTTGTTTAGACGACTCCAATCGATGCCTGCCTGAAAACTATCATTCAGCTTTACCTCGACGATGGTGGCTTCAATCAGTACCTGACGCTTGACGCTGTCCATCACCTGATTAATGAATTCCTGTACACGGTCATGCTGCTTTGAAGTGGCGCGCACATTGATGACGCCGGCTTCGCGATTCACAATGACCGTGGCGGCGCGCAGGGTTTTAAATTCGGTATATTCTTCCTGTAGGCGCTGTTTATCATCGTCATCCCTGATTTCAGCAGTATTTTTCTGACTTGCGGACTGCTTGGGTTTAGGGTTTGCCAGTCGTGTGATGACGATTTCCTTGTCCGTTTCAGCCAGAATATCTCTGATGTTTCTTTCCAGCGTTTCCCAAAATTTGTTTTTAGAGTCGCTGCTGACTGCGGTACGTGAACTGTTGTTGGCACCATTGCCACTGGTATTAGTGATGGTGGAATTGCCGCCCACCCCAGTGCTTGCGCTATGACCGGTGCTGGCAATTTCAGCAGCGGCACCGATGAAACCCGTGGTATCACGACTCATATTCACATAGTCGATTTTATAAGTGCGTAGCTCTGCATGGTCTGGTGTAATCACTAGCACGCCATTTTCAATTTTGTAGCTTAAATCTGCCTGCTTGGAGAGTCTTGTCAAAATTGAATCTAGTGTTTGATCAACCGCATTTAGCGTGACACGTCCGTCAACAGCCGGATGAATGTCCATGTTGATTTTGCTGTCGCGGGCCATGGCAAACAGCACTTCGCGTACCGGGGTGTCGTAAACCACAATACTGTATTGCGGTGCTTTGTCAGCGAGTGATGCTAAGGGAACATCCTTGGCAATTGAAATTTTGCTGTTGGATTGAGATGGGTGTTGTGTTTGATTATCGGGTTTAGGGTCGGATGCAACTGCGGGTGTGTCGATATGCGCGCCGGAAGTATGTATCAAAGACGAATGAGCGCATGACATCAGATTCAATATTGCAAGTACGTATAAGCCGTACCTGACATCAATCAGCTTCATTGCCAACCCCAATCATTTATTATTATGATTAATTTGTGGGAAATAATACCATAATAATTTTGTGGTTATATGTGCTGCTAAAAAAATTATGGATACGTAATGAAATGATTAAGGCGAGATAGAAATCGCCATGTTCATCATGCATGCAAGCATGATGAACATGGCGACTGATGAAATTTGAAAAATCCGAATTTAAACGGAACTGTAATTTAAAGTAGTGACAGCTAGCGCGTTATATCGGATATAAGCAGCTTAAAGTTTTTTGTTGCCTGGTCCGGCAAAAAACCAAACCGCCATACCGATAAGCGGGAATACCAAAACACCTAAAATCCACAGGATTTTTTCAGCCCCAGAAGCAGATGACTGCAGAATTCTGACGATTGCAAAAATATCCAGCACCAAAATAAGCAAAGCGATAATCGAGGTCATGTTATTTTCCCTTTTAAAAATATCGTTGACGATTTAAGTTTCACGGCTGAATTTCAGCAGAAACTCTGCTTCATCCCGCACAAAAACTGAACCAGATGAACCAGCAACCGGGGTATATATAATGACCTTATTACCATCTCGGCTGTTGGTACAGTCGGTAGCGTAATGTAACACTTTATAAAGATTTTTGTTTTTATTGTTGCGCCACAGACTGCCGATATCAACTAACTCTGCGGTCATTTAGATCTCCATCATTTAGTAAGCAATTGAATAGCCGAAGTAAGCAAAAGGCTGCATCCGCGTTTCAGCAATCGGGCTATCTGCCTGCGCGTTACTTAATCTGGTCAAGGCAGCGCCAAACAACAAAAAGCTGTCGTTACCTACCGCATAAGCACCATTTAACCCTATTCTAGCTTCTGTGCCAGAACCTGCTTTGTATGCAGGACGCTGTGCAGTGCTTTCGCTCGCACTTACGCCAAAATAATAGTCATTAAACTGGCTGTTGTTCCATGTCATGCTGGCACTGGCGTTTAATCTGAAAGCACTGTTGCGAATCAGGTTTTTAATGTATTGCAGTTCAAAGTTTTGCCCATTGCTGGCACCGCCCACATCAAATCCCCATTGTGCATTGAAAGTGCCGTAATCGGTTTGCCAGCGTAGAGCCGGGCCAAGGTCAAAAGTGAAATCACGGTCTCTCATGCCGCGTGTGAGTCTGCCGTCGTCCGCGTCCCAGCCAAATCGTGCCTGCGTGGCCAGCCCGAATCTCAAGCGTTTGTCATCAGAATCTAATAGCCACACACCCGCCTGCAAAGCATTGATATAAAAGCGGTCGCCATAGTTGCCATTGATAATTGGCAGCGCCAGCACTCTAAATTCATCAGAACCTGAAGTTTTAGGCAATACCGCCGCACCAATGCCGTAAAGGTTTTTGCTGCGAGGGATGGCGGTTTCGGTTTCTCGGTCTATCTTGTCATTGGCAAAAGCGGGTGCAGATAAAACTAAGCTGAGTGTTAAAAAACTGATGTGATGTAGTAATTTATTTTTCATATTGATGTAAGTAGATTAAGTAGGCGCCATCTAGTCTGATAAAAGTTAATTCAGTTCGGAGCTTATTCGCCATACGAAATCATGAAAATTGAAACCAGACATTGGTTGCTTTGGCGATGGAACTTATGTCAGTGCAATAAGCCGAAACACAACATGATTATACGGATAACGACAATGAAAAAATTTCCATACTTAGCAATTTTGTTTACAGCGTTCTTGTCTACTAATGCAGCACTTGCAAAATCCGGTGCGGCAGAAAACAGCGTGCATGATAATCATGCGCTTGAATTGGGCATGGCAGATTACGGTATCAGTCATTTTGATACTAATCGGGATGGTAATATCAGTTTGGAAGAATATCTGGCAGGCTGCTCAGCCAATACCAAAAAGGTTTATCAGCACCTTGACGCTAACAGTGACGGCAAGCTTGATAAACAGGAGCAGCTTGAAATCGAGGCGGTATACAAGCAGATACATGAACAGCTAAATAATAAAGATAATAGCCATTAGCGGCTTAGTTATTCATGTCTATTATTCTTAAAATACGCAGCATCGCGTGACTCGCAGAAAATGCCCCTACATATTGTTTGGTTAAAGCGTGACTTAAGAATTCAAGATCATGCTGCGTTGTGCGAAGCCGCAAAACTGGGTGATGTGCTGCCCGTGTTTGCATGGGATGCGTGCGTTTGGAATAGCCCGGATTATGCTACCCAGCACGTGCAATTTGTGTGCGAGTGCCTGTTGGAATTGCAGGCAGAATTAAAGGCAATACATCTAGACTTGTTCCAATCAACGCAAGGTATCCTGAATGTTTTGCAAACCTTGCATCAGCAGCATGGCATCGCCGCTTTACACAGCCATGAAGAAACCGGTAATCAAAATACCTATGCGCTAGATATTGAAGTTGGAAAATGGTGCAAAGCAAATGCTGTGGCTTGGTATGAATATCCACAAAACGGGGTGGTGCGGCGTTTAAAAAATCGAGACCACTGGGATGCCATCTGGAAACAGAGAATGCAAAAGTCTGTTTATCCCATACCCAGTGCAAGCTTGGCTAAAATACCGGCTGTAAAAGTTAAGCAGCTATGGTCTCAAGATGCAGACTTGAAGTCGGCGCCGCATCTGCAAAAATCACAGCCGGACAAGCCGTTGCGTCAAAAAGGTGGCCGCTCGCATGCCCTTAAAATCTTGAATTCATTTTTAAACGGCCGTGCCAGCATGTATCGTGGCGGCATTTCCAGCCCGATTTCATCAGTAGAAGCCGGGTCGCGCATATCACCCTATCTGGCGTGGGGCGTGCTGAGTGTGAGAGAAGTCATTCACACACTATGGCAGCAAAGCATACGCATTCAGCAAAATCCAAATAAATATCCGAAAAACTTGCTTCAGGGATTGTCAGGTTTTGAAAGCAGAATGCACTGGCATTGTCACTTTATGCAAAAGCTGGAATCAGAGCCGGAAATGGAATATCAGAATCTGCATGCAGCTTTTAATGGTATGCGCGATGAAACTTATTCACAGCAGACATCACAGGAAAAGCTGCAAAAATGGCAGCAAGGTCAAACAGGCTGGCCGCTGGTAGATGCGTGTATGGCCATGCTGCGCGAAACAGGCTGGATTAATTTTCGTATGCGCGCCATGCTGATGAGCACAGCAAGTTATTTGTATTGGCTGCACTGGCGTGAAACCGGCTTGCATCTGGCGCGTGAATTTCTAGACTACGAACCAGGTATACATTGGCCGCAGGTGCAGATGCAGTCTGGCACTACCGGCATCAACACTCTGCGCATTTATAATCCGATAAAGCAAGCCAAAGATCAGGATCCAGAAGGCAAATTTGTGCGCAAGTGGCTGCCGGCATTAAAGCATGTGCCAACGGCATGGATATTTGAGCCTTGGTTAATGACCCCTGAGTTGCAAGCGCAGTATCAATGCGTGATAGGCAAAGATTATCCTGCGCCGGTTATCAGCATAGAGACAGCGCTCAAACAAGCGCGAAGCGCAATTTCACAGGCTAAGCAAGCAGGCCATCACGCCGGTGAGACGCAGCGTATTATCGACAAACACGCCTCCAGAAAAGGACGCAGCAGCAAAATCCCAAAACCCAAAAAGTTGAGCATGCAGCAAGTCCAGCAAAGCTTGTTTTAATCACCATACATTTTTGTAAATACTTTTCAGCCGGCAGCATGTGGTGAATAATGTAGCCATGAAACAAATACTGGTTTATGCAGACTCGCTGTCTTGGGGTATTGTGCCGCTGACGCGTAAACGCCTGGATTTCGAGCAGCGCTGGCCGGGTGTGTTGGAAATTGCTTTGCGCAAAGCAGGCAAAGAGGTGCGGGTGATTGAGGATTGTCTGAACGGAAGACGCACCATGTATGATGACCCGATTAAAGCAGGTCGCAATGGCTTGCAGGGCTTGCAGCAGCGCATCGAAGTAAACAGCCCGCTTGCGATGGTGCTTATCATGTTGGGCACCAACGATTTTCAGGCGAACCATGACCATAACGCTGCACATGCAGCAGCAGGCATGTGGCAGTTAATTCACAGCATACGCAGCGCACCCATAGAACCCGGTATGCCTATCCCCGATATTATGCTGATTGCACCACCTCCGATTCAAACCCCACAGGGCGACATTGCAGCCAAGTTTAAAGATGCCGATAAAAAATCTATAGGCTTGGCTGCGGCCTATGAAAAACTTGCAGAAGAAATGGATTGTCATTTTTTCGATGCAGGCAAGGTGACAGCTTGCAGCAGGTTTGATGGAGTACATTTGGATGTTGACCAGCATCAGACTTTGGGTTTGGCTATCGCACAATCTTTATCAACGCTGTTATTAGATGCATCAAGTCTTTAATCGCTTTTTTTATTTAGTGAGTGAGGTTAATCATAAATGCGTATAGCCGTATTTAGCACTAAGTCTTACGATAAGACATATCTAGATGCCAGCAATTCAGGTCGACATGAGTTGGTTTATCTGGAACCAAGGTTGGATATTTCAACTGTACCGGCAGCGGTAGGGGCTGAGGCCGTGAGTATTTTTGTCAATGATGTTGCAGATGATAAAGTGATTGCAGCGCTGTCCAAACTAGATGTAAAGCTGATTGCACTTCGTTGTGCGGGTTTTAATAACGTCGATTTAGAGGCAGCTAAACTTCATGGTATTTCAGTTGCGCGCGTGCCTGAATATTCACCACACTCTGTTGCGGAGCATGCGGTAGCGCTCATGTTAACTTTGAATAGAAAAATTCATCGCGCAAGTGCCCGTGTACGTGAGGCTAATTTTTCCTTAGATGGCTTAATGGGGTTTGATTTATATGGTAAAACTGTAGGCCTCATCGGGACTGGTAAAATCGGTTTGTGTCTGGCAAAAATAATGCTAGGTTTTGGCTGTAAAGTGCTTGCGTTTGATCCTATTCCTAGCCAGCAATGCAAAGACGCGGGTGTAATTTATGTAAGCTTGCCAGAGTTATATAAAGCGAGTGATATTGTGAGTCTGCACTGCCCATTAACACCGCAAACACATCATTTGATTGATGAGTCGGCAATCACCAAAATGAAAAGAGGCGTGATGTTGATTAATATCAGTCGCGGTGCTGTGATTGATACGCGCGCAATCATCCGAGGGCTTAAATCTGGCGCGATAGGAAGTTTGGGGCTAGATGTGTATGAGGAAGAAGAAAACTTGTTTTTTAGAGACCTTTCAAGCGCAGTGATACACGATGATGTATTTGCCAGGTTGTTAACATTTCCTAATGTTGTGATTACCGGCCATCAGGCGTTTTTTACCCATGAAGCACTCACAGAAATAGCGAATACTACAATTGCCAATATCAGTACTTTTGAAACAACTGGAATTGCATTACATTCTGTGCCGTCCTAGTGGCAGTCAAGTTGAGAATATAGATTTTGGATGACAATTAACAGGAGACTGGGTTGATTAAGCATTTATACCGATATTTTTTCCGCGGTTTAATCACCGCCATGCCGCTTGGCTTCACAATTTATTTGCTTTATGTCTTTCTCACTTGGTCAGAAAATTTTGCCATGTGGTGGATACGGCCGTTTATCGGTGAGTTTTATGTTCCGGGTTTAGGTTTGGTACTCGGCATAGGCGCTATTGTGCTGCTGGGATTTCTGATTTCACAGCCTTTGGCCAGCAAATTTTTATCCTGGCTGGAGGTGCCTTTTACCAACCTGCCGGTGGTGAAAAGTATCTATTCATCATTGAAAAGTTTTGCAGATTATTTTTCACCCAACAAAGGTCAGGCCGCGCAGCAAGTGGTGCTGCTAAAAATCCCCGATACCGCTTTAGAAATGGTGGGTTTGATTACGCGCCGCAATCTTGACAGTTTGCCCGAGGGTTTTAGTAAAGAAAATCGCGTCGCGGTCTATCTGCCTATGGGATACATGATAGGCGGTTACACCGTATTCGTGCCGCTGGAATGGGTGCAGCCCCTGGAAATGTCGGTTGAAGAAGCAATGCGCTCATCTCTATTTGCATGGATGGCGAGCACTGCCAAGAATTAAGCAATGACCATTAGTTTTCGCATCTGCTCGCTATCAATGCTTGGCTTTTTTGAACACGTAGAATAGATTGGGTTCGCTGATGATATAAATGTTGTCGTCTTTATCCACTGTGATGCCTTCAGCTTGTGGAATGCTTTTGCGCAAACCATGAAATCCTGCCCACAAGCTCATCGCTCCTAAAGGCTTGGCATGCTCATCAAATTCTTTCAACAGTTTAGATTCTTCGCTTAATAGCAGCGTGTGCCCTGATTTGCTCAGGTACTTTACTGCGGACAAATCGCGCAGCGCCCAACTTAGCATTTGGTCATATTTGTGCAGCCGTTCTACATCCAAGTCCAATTTGCCGTCTGGCCCCGTGTTTACTAAGCCTTTTACCGAAATCACATATTTAGGATCACGTTCCTTCACCACAATCAGCTGCCTCTGGTGCTCATCCCATGAGATGCCCTCAAAGTTTTTGTTGCCGCTTTTATTAATACCGAGCCGGATTTTTGGTGAATTACTGACATCTAAAATGGTTGCGGTTTCATCCAGCTCAACCAGCAGCAATCGACTATCGCGCTCATCTGCAATCACGAATCGATTGTTATCGATATAAGTGATGCCTTCCATGTCGTCCACCCCCATCACATCTACCGTGCGCAGCACTTTGCCATCGGTGCTTAATTCAACAATCTGATTTTCCTGATTCAGTACCGTGAAAATAGTGTTTGTATTTGGGTTATAGGTCAGGTCAGAAGCGTTCTTTAGACCACTGATAGCCAAGCCTTCGATTGCCACGCGGTAATCTTGCAGATTCAGGGCATGCTTCTCATTGGACGCGTTGAGGTTATGCACAAAGTACCAGCCAATCGCTTCCAGCCTTAGCGCATAAATCAGCAGCAGCGTCATCAGGATAAGCACGCTGGCAATCAGTTTTTTCTTATGTTTTTTCAAGGTAATTAATTGATGAAAGGCTAGGTTAGGAATGCAAATTGATTGGTCAAAAAAGATAAACGTTGATTACATGACTCCATCATCAGCGAGAAGTTTTTAGCAAGATTAAATGAATAAACAGGTCATGTGTGATTGAGTGCAAAAAATGTGAGCAATCCATGCTGATGGTTCTGCAAATATTGTATGAAATAAAGACCGTGACAGAGGTTTGAATAAGCTAGTCACTAAAAAATATTAGTATCGATCTTTACTAAAGTCTTTGTTTTGATTGCCTTTGTACTGGGAATTCCAACGTGAGTGAGCGATATAAATGCTAAAACTTTGAGCGCTTGCATTCATGGCATAAGTCTTGCGATTTTAAGCCAGATAAGCAATTCCCGAGCTAATTCATAAACAAAAAAGGTTGTTATTGATGTTTTCAGTGATTCCAAGATTCAAAAATTTGCAGGTGAAGCCCACCCAGATAGGCTGCATTTATTTCACGACAATATTTTTGATGCTCACCGGCAACGGCTCATTGTTTCAGAGCATTGTAAAAGTTTATCCACTCAGTTTCGCCAATCTGCCGTTTTTGTTGTCGCTCACCTGGTTTTTTACTGCACTTACGGCAATTTTCATTTTGGCAGTGAGTCACGGTCGCGGTGCACGCTGGGTGTTGGCGGCTCTAGTGCTGCTTGCGTCACAAGCTGCTTATTATATGGATCATTACAGTGTCATTATTGATACGGTCATGATAGATAACATCATGCATACGGATAGACATGAGGCGCTTGGGTTGTTGTCGATGAGCATGGTGGTACAAACCTTGCTGCTTGGCGTTCTGCCGGCATGGCTCATATTCAAATGGACTCCGGACACAGCAGCTTCATTGTCCGCGCTCAAAAAAAGCTTACGTCATATCAGTTTGCTGCTGCTGAGTGTGGTGCTCGTGGTTGCGCCATTTACTGCCGGCTACACCTCTTTCATACGAGAACATAAGATTGCACGTTTGTATGCCAATCCAACTTATCCTGTATATTCGCTCATAAAATATGCGACACAGATATTAAGTACAGCGCCCAGCCACAGTATTAAAAAGCTAGCGCAAGATGCAGTGTTGGTTGAGCCGCCTACCAGTAAAAAAGAGTTGATCATACTGGTGGTGGGTGAGACCGCCAGATATGACCGTTTCTCGCTCAATGGATATCACAAGCCAACTAACCCACTTTTAGCGCAGCAAAATGTGCTGAGTTTCAGCAATGTCACCTCGTGCGGCACTTCAACCGGCGTATCGGTGCCATGTATGTTTTCGAATTTGGGGCGAGAAAAATACAGTAAAGACCAAGCCCTATCCCAAGAGAATATTTTGGATGTATTGACGGATAATGGTGTTGCCGTACTGTGGCGAGACAATAATTCTGATTCAAAAGGCGTTGCAAGCAGAATTCAATATGAAGATTTCAAGAGCCCTACACTGAACCCGGTTTGCGACAATGAGTGCAGGGATATCGGCATGCTGAGCGGGTTGGACAATTATATTGCGCGCCATAAAAATAAAGATATGCTGATTGTGCTGCATCAGATGGGGAATCACGGGCCTGAATATTATCGACGCTACCCAAAAGCCTTTGAGCGTTTTAAACCTGCTTGTCAGACAGGCGAACTTCGCGACTGCACAAAACAAGAAGTGGATAACGCTTATGACAATGCAATTTTATATACCGACTACTTTTTGTCAGAAACGATTAATTTCCTGAAGAAATATGACCATGATTATGAAACCGCAATGTTGTATGTTTCAGATCACGGAGAGTCGCTAGGGGAGCATGGGCTTTATTTACACGCCATGCCTTATGCCATTGCTCCTCAAGAACAAACGCGGGTGCCAGCTATTTTGTGGATGGGTGAAAACTTTGAGTACAGAGTAGAAAACTTTTTAAGCTATAAGAATCAAGCATTCAGTCATGATGATTTATTCTGCGGATTAATGGCTGCATTTGAAATTCACTCAGGAATATGCAAAAAAATCTAGACATTGGCTAGCCTTAGTCAATGTCTGAATAGTCGTCAACTTTCAATAAGTCATTGTTATAATGAATGACTTAATTGTTTGAAAATCATGATGACTATTCAATTGAATTCAAATCTTCGCAAAAGCATCATCTCATTTTCTTGGACATGGATAGGGCTTTTGATTTTTATCGGCATCATTTCATTATTTTCTATTTGGAATATGAATCGGCTATACGATCAAGGCGCCACAAACGCCGAAAGAATCAATATGCTGAGCAAGGAGATTTTTACGGCTCAAATTGAATTCAAGGTTCAGGTGCAAGAATGGAAAAATATACTTTTACGCGGCTACAACATTAACGATAAGGAAAAGTATCTTTCAGAATTTCAAAGAAAAGAGACCAGTGTTAGAGAGCGGTTGAGTAACGCATCAATCATGGCAACTCAATTGGGGCTGGCCGCACAATCCATAAAAATTAAACAGCTTGCCGAGGAACATTTGGCACTGGGCTTAATTTATAAAGCCGCATTGGATAAAGCTTCTTTTGCAACTTATCAAAATATTCAGAAAGCAGATCAAAGTGTAAAAGGTGCCGATAGGGCATTGGAAACGCGCTTAAATGCGGTTAGCGATGAAATTTCAAAAATAAATAGCGACCAGCTTGAGGCAATGCAAGATGCGCTACATCAAAGATATCTATCGCTCAGGAAATTCATTCTGATCATGATGAGTGTGGCGCTGGTGATTACTGGTTTTAGTCTATATGGCGTTTTGCGCGCCACTCGAACCTAAGAAAAATTAGCATGTACGAATATGCATCAGCGCTGGCAGGGTTAGGGCTTTTTCTGTCAGGCTTACATCTTTTGTCGGCAAGTATGAAACCGCTTGCCGGTAAGCGCATGCGTAAACTATTGTCAAAGCTTGCCGGGGGCTACGCTAGCAGTGCCTTTGCCGGCACTGTGCTGGGAGGTATTACCCAAAGCACGAGTGGTGCAACTTTTGTATGTATGGGTCTAGTCAGTTCTGGTGCGCTCCAGTTTAAAAGAGCACTCACTGTATTAGCTTGGTCTAGTGTAGGTGGCTCGCTACTTGTTTTTTTAGTATCAATCGATATTCGCATTGCCGGCATGCTGCTGGTTGGTTTGGTAGGTATTGCGCATTTATTCAATGCCGATCGTATCTATCAGCTCAAACATTTAGTGGCAATATGCTTTGCATTAGGTATGCTGCTACTGGGTTTGGGCATGATTAAAGAGGGCGGTTATCTCTTACGCGAATCGCAATGGATGAAGGATTTTATTGAATTCTCCTCTGAAACAGCCGCCATCAGTTTTATCATGAGGGTATAAATAATTTTGTGTAAACGGTCATTTTGCAGGAAACTGCTTATTTACTTTTGGAGTAAAAATGACCGTATCAAAACCCCTACCCACCGACCTGATCGATGGTCTGCTGGCGAATTATAAAAAGCCAGAAGATCTCATTGGCGAGAATGGATTATTAAAGCATCTTACCAAAGCCCTGGTTGAACGTGCGCTAGAAGCTGAAATGACCGAACATCTTGGTCATGACAAGCACGAATCTGTTACTAACGTCTCAGGCAATGCCCGCAACGGTAAAAGCCGCAAGACCCTTAAAGGCGAGTTTGGCGAACTGCCGATTGAGATCCCCCGTGACCGAGAAGGCAGCTTTGAGCCACAGCTCATCCCTAAGCATCAAACTCGCTGGACCGGCTTTGATGACAAGATCATCTCGTTGTATGCACGCGGCATGACCGTGCGTGAGATCCAGCAGCACTTATCCGAGATGTACGGCACAGAAGTATCCCCAACCTTAATCTCTAACGTGACTGATGCTGTGATGGATGAAGTCAAGCAATGGCAGTCGCGTCCATTAGATAGTGTTTATCCTATCGTCTATCTGGACTGTATCCACGTTAAAGTACGTGATGCTGGCAGCGTGCGTGCCAAAGCCATTTATTTGGCCATCGGCGTCAACATGGAAGGTCATAAGGAAGTGATGGGGCTGTGGATCGCCCAGACTGAGGGGGCTAAGTTCTGGCTCTCTGTCGTCACAGAACTCAAGAACCGTGGCGTGCAGGACATCTTCATCGCCTGCGTGGATGGTTTAAAAGGTTTCCCTGAAGCGATTGAGACTGTCTATCCTCAGGCCACAGTACAACTGTGTATCGTGCATATGGTGCGTAACAGCCTGAACTATGTGGGCTGGAACAAACGCAAGGAGGTGGCTGCGGATCTGCGTAGGGTTTACAGTGCTGCGACGCTGGCTGAAGCCGAGATGGCACTGCTGGACTTTGAGCAGCAATGGCATGAAACGTATCCATCCATTGCCAAGTCATGGCGCAGTAACTGGCAACGTATCATCCCGTTCTTCGACTATCCGCCGGAAATCAGACGGGTGATCTACACCACGAATGCGATTGAGTCTGTGAATATGAGTTTGCGCAAGATTACCAAGAATCGCGGCTCGTTTCCGAATGACGAATCATTGATCAAGCTGTTCTATCTGGCACTGCAAAACATCAGTGAAAAGTGGTCGATGCCACTTAGGGATTGGAAACCTGCCCTAAACAGGTTTACCATACAGTTCGAGGAGAGGATGCCTCGGCAGTAATTAACCGCCGTTTACACAAAATCTAGGACACCCTC
>VFQO010000874.1_pt1 | contig 27984 bp, 43 predicted proteins | sample 3512331 | NCBI WGS metagenome assembly VFQO01 (sample SAMN10412371, study PRJNA504923) | tailings metagenome | isolation source: Replicate 3 from Balatoc abandoned mine | place: Philippines: Itogon, Benguet | collected 2017-08-28 | reverse complement strand
TCGCCGTCGCCGTAGCCGTAGCCGTAGCCGTAGCCGTAGCCGTCGCCGTCGCCGTCGCCGTAGCCGTAGCCGTAGCCGTAGCCGTCGCCGTAGCCGTAGCCGTCGCCGTAGCCGTAGCCGTAGCCGTAGCCGTAGCCGTAGCCGTCGCCGTAGCCGTAGCCGTAGCCGTCGCCGTAGCTCTGGGTGGCACCGTCGCCCGGAAGGGTCTTTGCCGAAACCGCGTCCAGGATGTACTGCCGCTCTTCTCGCGGAACCATGGTCAGCATCCGGGAAGCGGGCTCTGCGGCGGCGATCTCGCCCGCATCCGCAACCTGCCGCAGCCTTCGGCCGACACCACCATTGCAAGCTCCTGCTCGTATGATGTCATCGGCTGTCAGCAGTCCTGGCGCGGGCGGGAGGCTCAGGCCGCCTGCCATTTGGCCCACGCTTCATCGGTGATTGCGAACACGCCGGTGATGCCATGAAGCATCGCGATGTTGGCGGGTGCGCTGATCTTGCTGCTCGACGTAGGCCCGGTTTCGGCCAGCTCGAGCACGCCACGAGTGGTGCCGAAGCGGATCGCCATGCGGGCGCCCTTAAGCGGCATGGCCGTTGCCGAGAGGTCCTGATCGTCATCGATCTCACCGGCGAACACGCCTCGGTAGCTGGTAGTCACAAGTGCTTTCACAGGTTTACTCCTTTGGTTGGAAGGGTTGTCAGCCGGCCGCGCCGGCAAGCGCGATGGTGGCCGAGGCGAGGATCACGAGGCCGAGGCCCATGATGCCGACGATGATCCGCCGGTCGCGCTCCAGGCGCGCCTGGTAGGCGGCGCGCCGCTGTTCGGTTTCGATGCGCAGCTGAGCTTCATCAAGAAGGGGCGGCATGCAGCGCTCGGCCATCACTGCCATTCCCGGATGGTTTCGCGGGGCAGCGCGGGCGCGGGCTTGCGACGTACGAGGTCGGTGAACTCAGCCTCTGCCGCGATCGCTTCGTCGCCGCGCGGCCGAAGCTTCTTGAAGTAGAGCGCGCCGTAAAAGCAGTGCGGCCATCCGGCGAAGCTGAGCGACAGGACTTTGCCACCGGGCACCCGGTGATCATTGCAGACCCTGACTGCGGTCACCTGCATGATCTGGCCATGACGAGGGCCGGGAAGCGTATCATCGCTGCCAGGCGGGTACCAAAGGCCCATGTGGGTGGACTCGGCCCAGTCTCCGACCTCCCAGCCTTCCAGATCGGCGTTGAAGACGGATTTGCCCGCCTGGCGGCTGAAGAACGAGAAGATCACGCAGTCCTCCTTGAGTTCTGCCGCTCGCTCCACTTGCGGAATGCGGCGGCGTGGGTGGGGCACAGGTCCTTTTCGGGGGCGGGGACAGTGGCGCAGTTGGCGCAAAGCGGAGCGTCGCAGGTCCCCGAACGACGCTCCGGCATCTTCCAGTCACATTCGCGGGTGGCGCGGGCTCCGCAGGCGCAGCGCTTGCGGCGCCCTGACGTGCAGACGATCGCGGCCGTCCCGTCGGGAAAGGTGACGGACGCGCAGGGCATCAGAAGCCGACCTTCAGCAGGATAAAGGTCGGGATGAGAACGGCGAGGAGCATGCCCGAGGGCCACAGCGGCTTCGAACGCGCGAGCGCGCCGAAGAAGGTCACCGCGTTCCAACCGATGGCAAACGAAACGCCGAGCGCGGCGACCTCGGGCATGTCCATCAGCCCATTCCCAGCGCGTTCTTGTAGGTGTCGAGGATCATGTCCTGTTCGCTGCGATCGTCCGGCTTCATCTTCCGGAGCTTGACGATCAGGCGCATGATCTTGGGGTCGTAGCCGACCGCCTTGGCTTCCATGTAGACATCCCGGATGTCGTCGGAGATGCCCTTCTTCTCTTCCTCGAGGCGCTCGACGCGCTCGATCAGCAGGCGCAGGCGATCGTCGGATGCGTTAGCCATGGTTGTCTTCCTCCTTGGGGACGAGGCGCAGCATCGCGCCCGGGGTTTCGGTGTGGGACTTGTCGAAGCGGTGCATCCGTTCGCCGAGCTCGCGCAGTTGCTGACCGATCGTCGGATGGGCTGCGGGCGCGACCTGCGGGAGCTGCTTGCGGGCGACATCGGCGCAGGTTGAGCAGAGGTTCGCTTCGACCCAGCAACAGGTGCTGGCGCCGAGGCCGGCAGCCGGATTGACCGGCACAGTGCAGGGATCGTGAAAGGTGCAGGCGCACACGCGGCAGACGCCGTGGACGTTGAGGCCCGGCATGTCGCGATCGATCGCGATGAGGCGGAAATACACCGCCGGATCGAGCGACACGAAGTTGCGGATCACGTCGATCCGTTCGGCAGAATGATGGAGGCTGCCATCCTCGGCCGCGATCAGCGTCAGCTGGAGGCGGTGGAAGTCGCTCGCGGCGCGCCCCGCGCCGAAGCCGGTCAGCGCGAGCAGTTCGCGGGCGAGACCCGCAATCGAATAGCCCGCCACGACGCGGCGCTTCTCGAGATAGGTGCCAGGGGCCATCGGGGTCCTTTCGGGCAGCAGAAAGCCGCTCCGGAAAGCGCGGTGCGCAAGCCGGTGCGGCAGGGAAATTAGGGAAGGTGGGGGCAGGGAAGGCGGTTAACCGCCGCCCGTTGCGCTGGTGCGGAGGCGACTTCGACCCTGCCCCCGAGGATGCAGCACGGCTCGGGTCGCGGAAGACCGGCTGCAATTCGGCCGACCGGGATCAGGGCGGCTGAGCGGGATCGTCGGAAAGCAGCGGGATGATGTCGCGCAGCTTCTCGTAGGCCTCGGCGGCCTCGCGGAAAGCATTGCGGCGATCGGCGGCCGTGGCACCGGGGCGCGCGGCAGCGACGATCGCGGCGTGGGCCTCTCCGCCTTCCTTGATCACGCTCTGCGCATGATCGAGGAGGCGGTGCTGTTCGATGAAGCGCTTGCTGGACGCGAGATCGAGCGCGGCCCCGTAGGCTTCGAAGAGTGGGGAACCTTCGCCACCGTGTTCGCGGAACGCAAGATCGAGATCGATCGCGGCGGGGAACGGGATCTGCTCGGCCCGGTCGGGATCCATCCAGGCGCGCACGGTGCTCGGCTGGCGATGAGACACGGCGGCCATGGTTTCCACCCCGCCAGGCAGTTGCACGGCAATGCGCTGCAGCGCCTGCTCAATGGAAAGCGGGGTCCGCACCTTGGTCACTGGACGCGGCCCTTCCGATTACAGGTGAGGGCCGCGGCGGGCCGTGAGAGGATGGCAGTCATGATCATGCGGCCATTCCTTCCAGCGGATTTGCGCCCGGGTTGTCGGGCGCGAGAGGGGTTCCGTCGGCGCCCGAGGGCACGGCGGCGTGTGGTGCGGACGCCGACGGATGCGCAGTCGGGACCTGCGCAGTGGGCTGAGAAGCGGGGACGTGCTCCTCGGGAGGATAAATGTCAGGGCGCAGCTCGTAGCGCGGGATGCCGAGCGAGGCTTCGACCGCGAGGACGAATCGCGCAGGCAAAAGGCGCCGCGCCCGAAGATGCTGATGGACGTTGGCTGGCGTGCAACCGACGATGCGTGCCAGCTCTGATTGACTGCCGGCAACATCAACCGCCCGCTCGAAAGCGGCGAAAGCCGAATCAAACTGGACCGGTAAGAGGTTCATGTGGCTTGGTTATAGCAAACTTATAACCTATGCAAGCAGTCTTAAAAAGAGAGCTATCAAGCCAAGGGTATCATGCTTGCATGGCGACTCTACAGGCCCGTCTTACCGATCTGATGCGAGAGCATGGCGAGGACCAGTCCAGTCTGGCGCGTAAGATCGGCTGCACTCCGGCAGCCATAAACCAAATCCTCTCGGGCAAGACGCAACGGTCAAGGTTGCTTCCGGACATTGCTGAGCACTACGATGTCAGCCTTGCTTTCCTGACGGGAAAATCGTCTGACCGGGGGGCAGCTGAGGAGCGCGGACGCGAGATATCAGTTGAGGAGCGTCGGCTCATCAACCTCGCGCAAAGGCTCGATGCCAAGGACCGTGAACTCGTGATCATGTTGGTTGAGCGGCTGGTAGGCGCCGTGCGCGTGGGCGTCGGACCTGACACGTTGCAGGAGCGCCAGTTGGGTTACAGGTCAGGGTAAAGGGCGAGGGTCGCGATGGAAAAGTCGAAGGCGCAGGGGATAGGGTGCCTGGTGATGCTGGGGGTCATAGCGGCCATTTGGCTTTATTCGCTGACCGAACCTGTCCAGCCCGAGGTCACCACCCTGCGCGAGCAGGGCACCGCCGGCGATTACACCCTGACGATTCCTGCGGGCTTCAACCCCGCAGAACTTGCCGGCATCGCCAAGGATCGGTGCGGGACGCGATCGCATTGCTCTGTGTTTGGCTGGACTGACACTGCCCAAACGGCCCGAGCCCTGCCTTTGACCGAGCCGGAGGTCGCAAGTCTGGCGTTCCGCTATGACCTTAACCGGGTGACCGGCTTCGAGCGCGTGCTGTTCGATTGTGCAAAGTTCCCGCAGGCAGACAAGGCGAGCTGCCTGTAACACCACGATTGTGACCTCGGTCGTTGTCGTACGCCCTTAAACCCCTAGCTTTTCAACGATTCCCATCTGCGCTATGTGTGCGGCGGGGCAGGGCGGCTGGAGTTTTCGCGGATGCGGCCGCCTGGTGATGTCGTTGCTGATCCTGACGCGCTCCGGCTTAAGCCGGAGATGGTCAGTTTCCGCGGGCTCGTGCTGGCCTTTGTTGACTCCTACATCAACACCTGGGGGCAATCGCCGAGCTACGGCGAGATCGCCGCGGCGACCCGGAGCAACCGCACGCGGGTGAAGCGGGCGGTCGCCAGCCTCGAGCGGGAAGGGCTGCTGCTGCGCCGGAAGGGCACGCGGGGCCTGTCGCTGCCCGATGCGGTGGAGAAGGCGCGCCGGACGCTCGAGCGGGCAGGCATGCTGCCCAGCGTAACAAATCCGACCCTCTTGCCGCCGCCGGCGCTCGACTATCCCTCGCCTGCACAGCGCGCAGCAAGGGGACATCGCGACAATGCCGCAGCCGACAATCGATCCGACCGTGGCGCAACAGCGGTGGGCGCGCCGCCATCGCCACCGCGCGTTTGAAGAGCTCGAGCTGCGCGAGGAAGCGCGGATTGTCGACAGCTGGCGCAAGCACGAAGCGCACGGCACGGCCGAGACCCTGATCAAGGCCTCGCGCTCATCCAGTGGCACGCTGGCGCGCATGTATTCGGACGGCCACCTGACGATCGACCATATTGCATGGGCGGAGGAGATCCGGCGTGTGGTCGACTACATCCGCCGCGACGTGGCGATCGGCACGATCAGCTTTGAGACGCGGGTAGACAATGGGTTCACCGGCCACCGGATGGCCGAGGAAAGCCTTGGCCGGGTGCGGGCGGAGGTCGCCTATTCGCGCTGGCGCCGCCAGCTGCGCGCGCCGGGCCCGGTGCTGGCGATGATCATCGAGGATCGCGGCGTCCGCGGCGTGGGCCGGATGTTCCGCATGCGCGATGCCACGGCGCGGACGCTGCTGGTCGATGCGCTCGACGCCTGGCCGGATTGTTATGGCTGGGCTCGGGACCGGGTGGATGAGAACGATATCCTGGCGGTCCAGAGGAGGCTGAGCTAGTCAGCTTTTGCCTGCATAATCGTCATCGTCGAAAGGCAAATCAAGGAATTCGACCCGATTGACCAGCACCTCGAGCACCTCGAGCACAGTGTAGCGTTCCGAAACGAGTTCGTTGTCGAACCCATAGTTGTACTCGATTTGCAGAATGCATCGCAGCGCATCCCCGGGTCGAACATCCTCTTGGCGGCTTTGAAATCGCCGGAGCCAGACTTGATCCTCTAGCCGCGCCGAGATGTTTCGTTTGCCGTGCCGTAGTTCCCACTGGCTGTTGCCCAAATAATCTGGCTTCTTGACCGGTAAGATCATCTCAGCGGGCGGCACCGTGATTGACCGTGCAACGGCCATCGCTTCGATGTCCTCGATGTCCAACTGCACCGTGAGATCGAATGGGATGTCGCCGTCATGTGAAAGTAGCTTGGCGCTGTCCCCCGGCAACAGGCTGTCCTTCACGCCCTGAAACCCCTTGATCGCTTCAATCAGCGCGCCCGGCGAGGGTGGCGTGTAATCCGGAAGGTGCCGAACATCCGTTTCTTGCGCGATTTGCTGTAACTCGCGGCGAAGAGCGGGGAGGCTCCTTGGTGCTGAATCCTCATCGATCCAGCGGATCACCGCGTACTTGGCTCGAACGAGATACTTTCCGACCAGCGGCTTCCAATCGAGCGTCTTCAATGCATCGTCTTCGGTGGCCACGAGGGCGTTCCGAAGCCAGGTCTTGATCGAGCCTGTCTCGATATCTTCGAGGACCAGAATCGTCTCGATGCTTGAATCGATCGACCTGACCAGTTCTCGATCCAGTGCTTCGCACACCTTGATGAAGTCACGGGTGGCCGTGAAAACACGGGACGCAGGCCCTACGCCCCTTTCGAAATCGATCTCAAAGCCGAAGTCGGCGCGCGGCGCCGCAGGTTCTTTATCGGTTAGCGTTAGCTCTGCCATGGCGACCTCCCAAGCATTCATGCGCTTAATTGAGACTGTATGAGGTCACTAGAGCAAACCGGTCACAGTCGTCAGAAATCACACCGTCACAAAATAGACCCTCCCATTTGGTCACCAGATCGGGCCAAAACGACCCCGCCACAGGACCGTCCAAAGCGGACCTGATGCCCACGAAACCCGCCGAGCGCGCCCATTGTCCCTGGGGGCTGCGCCGGCGGGTTTCGTGATTCTGGAGATCACGCCCTTGCCGCTGCCCAAGCAAATGCCCTCGATCGAGCAACTGCTCGACGGGGCGGTCGATGCGCTTGATGCGCTGATGGCAGATGTGCGCGGCGGTATTCGCGGGCCCGAACACTTCGACCGCCTCGAGGCCGAGGCTACCCGGATCGCGGGATCTTTGCGCGACGCCTTTCGCAAGGGGGCGCGCCGATGATCGATCGCGAGGAGCTTCGGTCTGTGGCGGAACGTGCCGACCACGGTTGCTGTATCGTGAGCCGTGCCTGGCTGAGGCAGGTGCTAAAGGAACTTGCCCTGCTCGACATGCACCGCGCCGAACGCAAGCGTCGCCGGAGGGAAGTGCGGTGACCGCCAGCTTCTACGCCCGCACGCCCGCCGCAGCGCCGCGCCAGATACCCACCACGGCCGACCGGGTGCGCGAGGCCGTGCTGGCGCTGTGCGGCGGGCGCTTCAAGATGCTCAGTCATCTCGAGAGCAGCTGGGGCTCGATCACGTTTTCCGGCACCCGGCACGAGCTGAGGCTGCGGTTCGATGGGATCGAGGACGTCGCGGCGGGCGAGCTGCTGATCGAGCGGCTGCCCGATCATGAATTCAGCATCCCCGGCCAGCTGGTCGCCGATGCCACCATCATCAAGGTCGAGCATCACTTCGGGCCCGAGGAGTGGCTCGAGGTGACGGCCGTGCTGCTGCTCCTGGAGGAAAGTTGATGGCCGATACTGCAATCCGCGCACCGCGCAGCCTGACCGAGGCGCAGCGGCTGTGCGAGCAATGGGCCGAGCTCGACGGCGAGGTCGCCGCGATCGAGGAGGCGCGCGACGCTGCGATCGCGGCCGCCAATGCTGAGGTGGACAAGGATCTGACGCCACTGGTGAAGCGGCGCGACGCGATCGTCGCCAAGCTCGAGCCGTGGTGGAAGAGCAATGCGGCCGAGCTGACCAAGGGCAAGCGCAAGTCGGCCGAGCTGGGCGGCGTGGTGCTGGGTACGCGCACTGGGCGCGCGAAGCTCTCCATCGCCGGCAAGGTCGAGGACGTCGTCGCAATGCTCGCCACGCTGCGATGGGCGAAGCCGTTCCTGCGGCAGAAAATCGAGCTTGACCGGGTCGCCATCATGCGAGCGCTCGACGGCAAGCACGCTGCCGCGCTGGCCGAGATGGGAATCGCGGCTGATGCTGCGGAGGAAAGCTTCTTCATCGAACGCACCGCGCAGGCGGGCACTCAGGGCAAGGTGAGCTGATGCGAGGCTACGGAAAATCCATGATGATCGCGGCGCTGGCCGCTTCGACTTTCGGTGTCGTGGCTGTGGCGCCGTCGAATGTGCCGGTCGCCGAAAGCGGGTACGAGCTCGCCCAGCGCCAGCGCGAGCGGATCCGCGTGGGCGGCGTGCCCGGTCGCCGCTTCCCATCCAAGGGCAAGCAGGCGCACCCGAAGAAGCGCCGCAACATGAATCACGTGAGCCGGCGCACCCGCCGTGCTCATCGTCGGAGCCGTGCGGCGTGAAGCTGACGCAGCTGCCGACTGCCAATGAACTGGTCTCCGAGCGGCAGCGGTTGCAGGACATGGTTGATGCTGCCGAGCTTGGCCTCATCGATCTCAAGATCGGTGGCAAGATCCCGGCCGAGAGTGTCGTTGCTGTGACGCGCGCGCCGCTGATCGCGGAATGCCGCGCGCAGATTGCTGCCATCGATCGGCAGCTGGCCGTGCTCGGCGTCGAGGTGGACTGATGGCCGAGCGGCCGCCGGTGTTTCGCCCGCCCGGGTGGAAGCCGCGCGAGCCGTGGGAGCGTCGCACAACCTATCAAGATAAGCGCATCAGAGGCCGGGCAGGGCAGGCCCGCCGGGCACAGGTGCTGGCCGAGGAACCCTTCTGCAGGCTGTGCCTGGCGCAGGGCAAGCGGGTCCAGGCTACCGAGGTCGACCACATCAAGGCTTTGGCTGCCGGTGGCAGCGAGGCGCGGTCGAACCGGCAGGCACTGTGCAAGCCGTGCCACGAGGCCAAGTCCAAGGCCGAACGGGCCGAGGCGCAGCACGGGGGGGGAGGGTCGATCTCTTAGGTCGATCCTTACGGACACCGACGCCCCAGGTAAATTTTCACGCGGACGATTTCAAAGGGTAAAAACATGCCGCGAGGAGGCTCCCGGCCGGGATCCGGTCGGAAGCGGACCGAGCCGGCGCTGAAGAGGTTGCGCGGGACGGATCGCGCCGATCGCGACAGTGAGGCGCCGCCGCCGGCGGTGCCGGGCGGCATGCCGCCGCCGTTCCATCTTTCGGAGCACGCGCAGGGGCTGTTCGGGTCGATCGCGCTGATCCTCGAGCAGCAGGGCCGCGCTTCGCCGCACTACGTCGACGTTGTCGCGCTGCTCGCCATGCGGCTCGAGCAGATTCGCCGGTACCAGGCGGTGCTCGAGGTCGAGGGCGACACTTACGAGAGCCGGACGCAGCACGGATTCATGATCCGCAAGCGGCCCGAGGTGCAGATGCTGGGCGATGCCATGCGCCATGCGCACGCGCTGCTCGCCGAATTGATGATCACGCCGGCAACGGCACTGAGGCTCGGCCAGGGCGACAAGCCCGAGGACAACCCTTTCAAGGCCCTGCTCGAACTCTGAAGGACTTACCATGACCACCAAGGTTACCGTCACCACCCACGACTGGCCCGTAGAGGTGATGGAGTTCCCGCTCCGCGATCGGTTCCCGGTGGAAGGCGGCGAATGGCGCAAGATCGGGGCGCTCGGCAAGAACATGTCCGGCGAGTTCACCGTCCACTCCGGCCGCGACTTAATGATCCGCGAGCTGCCAGCTGACTTCGAAGAGAAGCACGCCTAAGGCGATGTGGAGACGAAAAACTACGCGGCGATCGCGGAGCAGTATGCCCGCGACGTAGTCGGCGGGACAATTCTCGCCTGCAAGACGATCCGGCTGCAGTGCCAGCGCTTCCTCGATGAGCTGACACGACAGGACGACGAGGACTTCCCTTTCACCTTCGACCCGAAGAAGGTGAAGAAGATCTGCGCCTTCATCGAGTGCCTGCCGCACACGAAGGGTAAATGGGCGGGGCGCAAAGAGACCCTGATCCTGCAGCCATGGCAGATCTGGATCTTCGCCTGCGCCTTCGGGTGGCTTCGCAAGGTCGACGGGCTGCGACGCTACCGCGTCCTGTACGTCGTGGTGCCGCGCAAGAACGGCAAGAGCGTTATCGCCGCCGGCGTCGGGCTCTACATGTTCTGCCTCGACGGCGAGCATGGCGCCGAGGTCTATAGCGGGGCGACCAACGAAAAGCAGGCGTGGGAAGTTTTCACGCCGGCGCGGCTGATGGTAAAGCGGACGCAGGCGCTGCGCGACAGCTTCGGCATCGAGCTCACCGCCAAGAACATCATCAGGCCGGCGGACGGGTCGAAGTTCGAGACGATCATCGGGGATCCCGGCGACGGGCAGAGCCCCAGCTGCTCGATCCACGACGAGTACCACGAGCACGACGACGACAGCCAGGTCGAGACGATGCAGACCGGCATGGGTGCGCGCGAGCAGCCCATGCAGGTCATCATCACCACGGCCGGCTACAATCTGGCGGGGCCATGCTACGCCTCGATCCGGGAGGAGCGCGAGAAGCTCACCGGCATCGGGTGCGAGGGCGGGGTGTTCCCGCTCGATCACGAGACCTTCTTCGTCGAGTACACGATCGACGAGGACGACGACTGGAAGAGCGTCGACGCGCTGCGCAAGGCGAACCCGAATATGGGCGTCTCGGTGCTCGAAGATTACCTCCTCGCGCGGCAGCGGGATGCGATCCGGACGCCGCGCAAGGCCGGGGCGTTCAAGACCAAGCACCTCGATCTGTGGGTCGCGGCGCGGGCGGCGTACTTCGACATCGAGGCATGGCGCCGCTGCAAGCGGGACTGGATCCCGCCGACGGGCGACGAGGTACTGGCGCTCGAGCAGCTGCGCGGGCGCCGCGCGATTGCCGCGCTCGACCTCGCGTCGAAGATCGACATCGGGGCGCTCGAGCTGCTGATCCTGCCGGAAGGCGAGAAGCCGACGCCGGAGGATCCGGTGATCCGGACGGGCTGGTACTTCGTGCCAGAGAAGGCGGTCGAGGACCGGCCGTCCTATCAGGGCTGGGACAAGCTGGGGCTGCTGTCGGTCAACCCGGGCGAGATCCTCGATTACGACGAGATGCTGATCAAGCTGGAGGAGATCAGCAGCTTTCTCCAGCTGGAGCAGGTCCCGTACGACCCGCACCAGGCCAACTACTTCGTCACCACGGCGATGAAGGCCGGGTACCCGATGATCGAGTACCGCCAGATCGTGCTCAACATGAGCGAGCCGATGAAGACGCTCGATGCGCTGACGCGCTCGGGCGCGATCGCGCACGGCGGCTGCGCTGTCATGGAATGGCAGCTGAGCAACGTCGTCGCGCAGGTCGACAAGAAGGACAACGTCTACCCGAACAAGCCCGGGCCCGAAGCCAAGATCGACAGCGCCGTCGCGCTGATCATGGGGATCGGGACCGCGATGGGCGGATCGGGGGAGGAAGAAGCGCCGCCGTCCCCATGGGACGATCCGAACTACCGGCTCGTGCCGGACGAAAGCGAGAACTGAATGGGTTTGTGGAGCTGGATGTTCGGGCAGCCGGGCGACACTGCGCCGCCGTCATATGTGGCGGAGCAGCGGTCGCTCGAGGATCCGAAGTACAGCGTCTCGGAGAACTCCGAAGAGCTGCTTCGCCTGCTCGGCATCGCGGACAGCATGGGCGCTTTGCCGCTGGTCTCGATCGAGGCAGCGCTGTGCGTACCAGCGGTGTTCTCGATCGTCTCGTTCCTGTCGCGCACCCTGGCCGCGCTGCCGCTGCCGACCTTCGAGGCGGGCGAGAACGGCGCACGGGTCGAGGACGACACGGCGCAGCTGCTCAGCTATGCGCCGAACGAAGGCGAGACCAGCTTCGGATGGCGCTGCTGGTTCTGGCAGCAGGTGTTCACGGGCGGCCGCGGGCTTAGCTGGATCGAACGGGCTGGGCGCAAGCCGGTCGGGATCTGGCCGATGGATCCCGGCATGACCACAGTAAAGCGCGTCGGCGGGCGGAAGGTCTACGTCCACGCCGGGCGTGAGTACCTGCCGGGCGACGTGATCGATCTGCCCTACATGCTGAAGCGGGACGGGCTGGGGAGCTATTCGCCGATCGGCAAGATCAACAAGGCGATCAGCCTGGCGATCGCGATGGAGAGCTTCGCCGGCGGCTTCTTCCTGGGCGGCGGCGTTCCGCCGCTGGCGCTGGAAGGTCCGTTGCCGAGCGGGCCGGATGCGTTCAAGCGGGCGCAGGCCGACATCATGAAGGCGATCGACATTGCCCGCCGGTCGAACTCCAACTTCTTCGGCATGCCCCCGGGCCACAGCCTGAAGCCGGTCGGGATCGATCCGTCGAAGGGGCAGATGGTGGAAGCGCGCGCCTTCCAGATCGTGGAGATCAGCCGCGGGTGGCAGATGCCGCCGGTGTTTGTGCAGGACCTTTCGAAGGGCACCTTCAGCAACACCGAACAGCAGGATCTGTGGCTCGCCAAGCACCTGGTGATGCAGTGGGCCAAGGCGTTCGAGGATGAGCTTACGCTGAAGCTCTATGGCTGGCGCAATCCGAACCGGAAGGTCCGGCACAATCTCGACGGATTGCAGCGCGGCGCATTCAAGGATCGAAGCGAGGCGCTGGCCCGCGCGATTCAGACCGGCCAGCTCACCCCCAACGAAGCGCGCGCGCTCGAGCAGCGGCCGCCGATGGAAGGCGGCGATCGCCTCTACGTGCAGCAGGCGACCGTGCCGCTGACCATGGCGGGCTCCACGACCAATCCCACACCCGGCACCAGCGCGGAGCCGGACGACGACGATACACAACAGGAGGACGGCGGTGCCGGCACCCAAGACTGACGGGCAGGAGCGCCGTGCGCTCAGCGGCGGCGAGCTGCGCATGGTGCAGGGCGAGAATGGGATCGGGACGGCTGCGGGCTACGCCGTCCTGTGGAACAACCGGACCGATATCGGCGGATGGTGGACCGAGCAATTCGCTCCCGGGTGCTTCACCAAGTCGCTCGGCGAGCGCGATGTCGTTGCGCTGCACAGCCATGACGATTCCCGCCCGGTCGGCCGGCGCAGTCGCGGCACACTGCGCCTCAACGAGGACGAGCGCGGCCTCGCCTTCGAGAACGATCTGCCGGACACCAATGACGGCCGGGACCTGAAGGTACAGCTGGAGCGCGGCGATATCGAGGGCATGAGCTTCCGCTTTGTCGCGCGCCGGCAGGAATGGGACGAGACCGTCGATCCGCCGGTACGCACCATTCAGGAGGCGGACCTGATCGAGGTCACCTACACCGCGTTCCCCGCCTATCCCGACACGGAGGCCGGCATGCGCAGCCTCGAGCAGATCCGCAACGAGCGGCGCCAGCACAACAAGTCGGGCGCGCTGGCGCGCCTCCGCATGAAGCAGGCGCAGGCCGAGCGGAAGATCTGACCAACCCATTACCGGGCGTGAGCCCGAGGCGACGATCCGCGCGCGCGGCGTCCTCAACCACCCGCCTCTGGCGGGTTTTTTGTGACCGGAGCCTGAGATGATTCTCCAGCAGTACTACGAACAGCGCGGCGAGCTCGTCGCCGAAGCCCGCTCGATCCTCGACGGGATCGAGAACGAGACCGACACCACCCGCATCACCGAGGCCGAGCAGCGTCACGACGCGGTGATGGAGAAGCTGAAGCAGCTGGACACCAAGATCCAGCGCGAAGAGCGCCAGCTGGCGGCCGAGAAGGCCGAGGAAGAGCGCCGTCGGCTCAACCGCCCGAACGGCCGCGATGGCAGCGCATCGGGCGTCGACACGCCCGGCGAGGGCGAGCAGCGCTCGGACGAGGAGCTGCAGGCCGAGTACCGTGCCGCCTTCCTCTCGATGATCCAGCATGGCGAAAGTCGCCTGACCCCCGAGCAGCGATCGCTCCTCAACGCTGGTTACCGCGCGGAAGAGCGCATTCAGCTCGGTGGGACCAACGCCGCCGGCGGCTTCACCGTGCCGCGCGAGCTGCAGAACGAGATCATCAAGCGGCTGCTCGACTGGGGTCCGATGTATGACCCGACCGTCACCCGCGAGATCGTCACCAGCGGCGGCAATCCGCTCGATTACGTCACCAACGACGACACCGCCCAGAGCGGCGCGGCGCTGGCGGAAGGTGCCGATCCGTTGAACGATAACAGCGGGGACGTCGTGTTCGGTCAGCGCACCCTTGGTGCGTTCACCTATGCCACCCCGTGGGTGCAGCTCAGCCTCGAGCTGATCCAGGACTCGGCCTTCAATATGGAAGCCGAGCTGTCGGACCTGCTCGGCGTCCGCCTCGGCCGCCTCGGCAACCGCTTCCTCACCATCGGCACCGGTACCGGTCAGCCGCAGGGTGTTGTCACCGGCTCGACGCAGGGCCTCATCGCTGCCTCTGCCACCGCGATCGCGGCGGACGAGCTCATCCAGCTGCAGCACTCGGTCAACGCCGCCTATCGCCGCAGCCCGTTCTGCCGCTGGATGTTTGCCGACACGACCATGTCGGTGATCCGCCGCCTGAAGGACGGTCAGGGCAACTACCTCTGGCAGATGGGCGACGTCCGCGTCGGCCAGCCCGACCAGATCCTCGGCAAGCCGTATTCGATCAACGATGATGTTCCGGCGATCGCCACCGGCAACCGCACGGTGCTGTTCGGCGACTTCAGCCGCTACGTCGTCCGCAAGGTCGGCGGCCCGCTGGTCCTGACGGCGCGCGAACGCTTCCTGCCGAAGCTCGGCATCATGGGCCTTATGCGCTTCGACGGGCGTCTGCTGGACGACTTCGCGGTTCGCCACCTGCGCCAGCTCTGATCCGGATCGATACCCGGGCGGGGGCAACCTCGCCCGGGCTTTCGCTGGCTTGCGCAGCTGATGCGCGGGCCTGCGAAGGAGACCGACCAATGCCCAACCCGACCATCAAGATGACGACCGGCCTTTGCGGGCCTGACGTGTCGCTCGTGCGCAATGACCTGACCGATCGCTTCGACGCGGTCGAGGCTTCGCGGCTCATCCACTCCGGTTTCGCCGTCCCGACTGGCGACTTCGAGCCGCTGCCGCCTGAAGACTCTGCACCCGAGCTCACGGCCGCGTCGGCCCAGGCGATTGCCGAGGCCGCTCGTGACAAGGTCGCCGCTGCGATTGCTGCCGCCGAGGAAGCCGAGCGGATCGCCGCCGAGCTGAAGGCGCGCGAAGACGAAGCGGCCAAGGCGGATGCCGAGCCCGCAGCCGACGCTGATGCCGAGCCCGCGGCCGATGCCGAGCCGGTGGCCGATGTCGAGCCCGCGGCCGATGCCGAGCCCGCGGCCGACGCCGAACCTGCCGCTGATGCAGAGCCCGCTGCGGCTGCCGAACCGGCGGCCGACGCTGCGCCCGCCAAGGCACCCGCCAAGGCGCCTGCGAAGCGCAAGGCCTAAGCCAGTATGTGGAGCGCGCCAGTCACCCTGACGCCCCCGGCTCGCGAGCCGGTTACGATCGACGAGGCGAAAGAGTTCCTCGTGATCGAGGCGGAGGAGGTGCTGTACGACCAGCTGCTGGCGCGCTTCATCACCGCAGCACGGATGCAGGTCGAGGCCATGACCGGCACCCGGCTTGTGCCGCAAACCGTCCGGGTCATGGCGAGCGGTTGGCCGGATCTGATGAGCCTGCCGATCGGGCCCGTCAGCGCCGTCACTGCTCTGGAATGGCAGGATACCGACGGTGTCTGGCAGATACTCGATACCGCGATCTACCAGCTCGCCGCAGCCGGGCTGACCGCGATGATCGGGCTGAAGCCGCGGCAGCACTTCCCCTACGGGCTGCGCCGCGTCGACGATGCGATCAGCGTCACACTAGAGGTCGGCTATGATCCGGTCCCCGAGCCAATCCGGACCGCGATCCTGATCATGGTCGCGGACCTCTACGCACAACGCGAAAGCTTCGTGTTGGGCACAATCGCCGCCAAGGTCCCGACATCGATGCAGGTCGAGAACCTGCTCGCCAACTACCGGATCTGGCTGTGAGGGCGGGCAGCCTCGACCGCCGGGTCAAGATCTTGCGCCGCAAGCTCACCCACGACGGGCTGCAGCAGGTCGAGACCTGGATGGTCCTGGGCACCCGTTCCGCCTCGCGCATGCCGGTTGCCGGCGGCGAGCGCGCCGACACAGACCGGCGCAAGAGTTTCCCGCGCTATTCGCTGTGGCTGCGCATCGACAGCCTGACGCGCGCGATCACGTCAGCCGACGCGATCGGCATCGATGGCCAGATCTACGAGCTGCTGCAGCCGCCGCTCGAGATCGAACGGTCGCGCCGGCAGGGCATCGAACTGCTGGTCGAGGGGACCGGCGACAAGCTGGCCGCCTAACTCATTCTGCCAAGGAGCAAGTCCAATGCCCGATATCGTAATCAATGCTGCCAACGTCAGCCCGCGCGGCGGGGTGCCCCAGTTCGAAGCGCTCGCGGGCGTTGCGATCGCCGCTGGCGAGATGGTCTATCTCGACCCGGCGGACAACCGCCTGAAGCTGGCCGACTGCGACGCCGCCGCGCCGAACCTCGCGGCGCGCTCGCCCAGCGGTATGGCGCTCAACAGCGCAGGCGTCGGTCAGCCCGTGAAGGTCGGGCAGCCGAATGGCGAGGTGAACGTCGGTGCCGTCCTCACCCCGGGCCTTGCCTATTACCTCTCGCCCAACCCGGGCAAGATCTGCCCGGTGGCCGACGTGCTCGCCGGGGATAGCCCGGTGGTGATCGGGATTGCCCGATCGAACAGTATCCTTCGCCTCGGGATCCTCGAGAGCGGCGTCACGCTGTAAGGTCAGTAGCCCAGAAGGGCACCCATCAACTCGGGGAGGTCACCATACAAGAACAAGCCCTTCAGCCTGTTCAGGGTGTTGAAGCCCGTGCCAACGATCAGCACTGCCAGACTGATTGTCGCGATCCAGCCTACAACAAGAATCGCGTCCAGTGCTGCCGACCGCTCTCCACTGGGTGGTCGGTGGGCATGGCTGAAACCGATATCGACAAGCTTGATGGCGGCCAACAGGCAGGCCGACAGGCCAATGAACATCGCCAAGAAAATCATCAAGTCCCCCTTTGTCAGGGAAGACAGTTACTTGGAGTCTAGGCCAAGGGCAAGAAGGCGTCGCACTGCTTCTGGACGGCCGGGGTGATCGTGTTGCTCGGCACGCCAAGCGTCAAGTGCGTCGAGCATGGGACGCTGAATGCGGACCTTGATCTCCTCGCTGTCCACGGGAGGCCTTCCGCGCATTTTACGGGGCGTATTAATTGTTGACACAGTGATTAGATACGCCGTAAGAAATGCGGGCGTCAAGAGAGTTGGCCCTCTCAAGACGCCCTAACCTCAACCATGGAGTTCAGCCATGATTCAAGCTGCTGCCGTCTCTACGCCCCAAACGGGGTTCTTTGCCACCATCAAATCGCTTTTCGTTTCGGGCGCGCCCGGAGCTGGTACACGGGTGCGCCGGGAGCCCGACGCCGGTGAGCGGGCCGCCGTGCAGGCGATCCGCGACCGGGTGGGCCGGCTGATCGATACCGAATGCAGCTACTCTGACGAGGAACTGGTCGGCTACATGGTCGGCAACGTGTTCGAGCCGCTGCAGGCGATGATGCGCAAGGTGGCGGACCAGTGGAGCGAACCGCACCTTGGTCGGCTTGCGCTGATCCTGCAGGAAGTCAGCCGCGAGCTGGCGAGCTTCGATGACAAGCTGACCGGCCGCGAGGATTTCCTCGCCGGGATGTATGGGCTTGACGAGTTGCACTACAATCTCGGCGTGCTGGCGCGGGGGCAGGTCTGATGGGGGCAAAAATCCCGGCGTGCTTATCGGACAATTCGCGGCAATGGGGTGCGGTTTTGCAGGTTCAGGATGCGCTGCACTGTCTGGCCACCATGGTTGAGGTGCTGGGGGACAACGAGTTCCCCGTACCTCCCACGATCAGCACGGTGATCAGACTCATCAGTCAGGGGCTGGACGAGCCGCTTGGGATACCGAGCGGCGGCTAGCAGGCTGGCAGAAACGAAACACGAAGGGCGGTGCCGCAAGGTGCCGCCCTTTTTCTTTGGAGCAACGCGGTGACCATCAGCGTCAAGTTCGAGAACGCCAAGGAGATCGAGCAGATGCTGGCGGAGCTTGGCGACCAGAAGGCGGTGCGGCGCGCGGTGCGCAATGCGCTGCGCGAGGCGGGCGCGCCGATGATGGAGCTCGCACGGAATCTGGCTCCGTTCGATCAGGGCGACCTGAAGCGATCGATCAAGATGGCCACGGCCAAGCGGTTTCGCGGGCAGGATCAGGACCAGTTCGGGATCGTGATCGGCATCGACAGCAACGAACAGCCTCCCCGGGAAGTCGCGCGCAAGGAAGGCAAGGGCGGGACCTATCGCGATCCGGGTGTCGCCGGGGCTGGCCCGATCATCGAGTTCGGCCGCCCGGGCGTGGCTGCCAAGCCGTTCATGCGGCCCGCCTTCGATGCTGAAGGCGAGAAGGCCATCAAGCGGTTCGGCGAAATCGCCGGGCCTGCGATCGAGAAGGAAGCCGAAAAGCTCGCCCGGAAGCGGGCCAAGAGCGGGGGCGGGGGATGAGCTGGGAGGCCGCGCTGGTGCATCGCCTGCTGGCGGATCCGGCGGTCGCCGCGATCGTCGCCCAGCGGATCGAATGGGACGATCTGGCGCCCGACACGGCGCTGCCCGCGATCACACTGCAGATCATCACCGATCCGCAGCCCCAGAACAATGACGGCTTCGACACCTTTTGGCCCACGCGCGTCCAGCTGAACGCGCTGGCCAAGAAGAAGGCCGAAGCCATCGCGCTGCGCAAAGCCGCAGTCGACGCGCTGATCCCTGAAGGGACCGTGGGAGACACGACCTTTCTGCGCAGCTTCGTCGATGGCGGCGGATCCGACGCGGAAAACTTGCCGACCGGCCGACGCTGCCGAGACCGCAAAGACCTGATCATCTGGCACAACTAGGAGAAAGCCGATGCCTCTTTCGAATGCGACCCATGGCTTCGGGTCGGAGCTCTGGATCAACACCGGGAGCGGCCTCGTTAAGGTCGCCGAGGTGGACGACATCCCCGAGCTGCCGACTTCGAGCGAGCGCGAACTCTACGAGACCAGCAACTTCGACAGCGAGCAGTACAAGGAGTGGAAGAAGCTCCCGCTGAAGGACGGCACCCCGATCACTATCCGGGGCAACTATGTCATCAACTCGGCCTCGGACACGCTGCTGCAGGCGGCAGATAACGCAGAAGGCGCGCTGCCCTACCGCATCGTGCTGAAGCAGGGCACGGCCGTGTTCCATTGCACCGGCACCGGCTTGTTCTACAACTTCAAGCGGATGAACCCGTCGGATGCCAAGCGCACCTTCGAGATCACGCTCAAGCCGGTCGATGCGGCCGGGATTGTGCCTGCCTGATGAGCCGGCTCGATGAGAAGCGCTTCAAGGCGCTGAAGCAGGACTGGATTGCGCGGTTCGATTTCAATGCGACCTGCGCGATCGAGGAGGAGACCGGCAAGGGGTTCTACGAGTTCGTGGCCCCCATGCTGGTGCAGCTGGATCCGGCCGATCTGGAGGATCCGGCCAAGGTCATGCAGGCCATCACTGGTCTTCGCCAGTCCGATATCCGGCTGCTGCTGTTCCACGCGCTGCGCGGCCAGCACGATGTCACGCTGGAGGAAGTGGGCGACATCGTCCAGGACATCGGCACTGCTGCCGCAATGGGCGTTGTCGCCTGGGCCGTGGCTCAGGCGATGCCGACACAATCGGATGATCCGGCGGAAGACGAGGGAAACGAACCCCGTCCGGCGAACCGGACAGCCCGGAAGCCCGCCGCAAAGCATGGCTGACACTGCTCGGCCGCTGGCTTGCCAGCGGCCGGTCAGAGGCTGACTTCTGGCGGCAGACCCCCGCTTCCTACACCGAGACCATTCGGGCCGACATCCGGGCCCGGCAGCTGGCCATCGAGGAGCAGGTCGCACTGCATCACATGGCTGCGCAGATGCACGTCATGGCCAAGGTCGGGAAGCTTGGAAGCCGCGAGGCGTGGCTCGAGCAGGTTCGGCCACAAAAACCGCGCAACGTCGCAGACATGATCCTCGCCCTGCAGGACGCGGCTGCACAGGGCGCACCAATCACGTTCGAACAAGTGGAAGGCTGAACCGATGGCAGTGAAGATCGGATCGCTGATCATCGAGCTCGCGGTTCAACACGGCTTGCTCAAGTCCGGGCTGACCGAAGCCCAGCGTGAGGTCAAGAAGACCACCCGCGAGATCGAGCAGATCGGGCAGGGCCTTGTCGACTTCGGGCAGAAGATGGCGGTGGCTGTCACCCTGCCGGTGGCCGCAATCGCCAAGTCGGCGGTGCAGGGCTTCATCGAGCAGAAGAAGGCCATGGCCGATGTCGAGGCGGCCCTCAAGTCGATGGGCAACGCATCGGGCAAGACGGCGGCCGAGCTGGGTAAGACCGCTGACCAGCTGGAAACCCGGTCGCTGTACGACGCCGAGGTGATCCTCAAGGACGTAACGGCGCAGCTGCTCACGTTCGGGCGGATTTCCGGGCAGGAGTTCGACCGCGCCCAGCAGGCAACCATCGACCTCGCGGCCCGCATGAACGGCGATCTCAAGGGCGCAGCCATTCAGATCGGCAAGGCGCTGAACGATCCCGTCAAGGGCGTGAGCGCGCTTGGCAAGGCGGGCATCCAGTTCAGCGACAGCCAGAAGGCGATGATCAAGAGCCTGGTCGAAACGGGTAACGTCGCAGCGGCACAGCGGATCGTCCTCAAGGAGCTGGAGACGCAGTTCAGTGGCGCCGCCGCAGTCGCTGCTGACGCCACCCCGTGGCGCGCCGCGCAAGTGGCGATCGGACAGGCGATGGATGCGATCGGGGAGATCGTGCTGCCCCTTGTCACGAAGATGGCCGAGGCCGTCCGCCGTGTGGCTGAGGAGTTCAGCAAGCTTTCCCCCGAGATGAAGCAGACGGTCGTGGCCGTGGCGGGTGTTGCTGCTGCTGCAGGGCCGTTGCTGATCGTTATGGGATCGCTGATCCAGTCGACAGCAGGGATCACCGCTGCTTTTGTTACGATGTCCGGCGGAGGCGTGACTGCGGTTGCCGCGTTGCGCAATGTCGCATTGGCAGCGACCGGGCTGGGTGCAATCGTCGTCGGGCTCGGGCTGAACTTCCAGCAGACAACGGCGTTCGTCCTAGGTGCGGCCGGCGCTTATGCCACCTATCGAACTGCTGTCTTATTGGGCACCCTAGCGAGCAAGGCATTCAGCTCGCAGATGGCTGTGCAAGCTGCGGCGGCGATCAGTAGCACGCGTGTCATTGGTGGTGTCACCGCCGCAAAGGTGGCGCTCTCGGGAGTTGTTGGGACGCTGACCGGTGGCTTGCGCGCCCTAACGGCGGCACTGGTCACCAATCCTTTCACCGCTGTTGCTGTCGCAGTTGGCGCTCTCGCCGGAGCCATGGTGACACTCACTGAGCGGCAACGACAAGCGCGGCAAGAAACGAATAATCTGATCCTGTCCCTGCGTGCGCTCGCCAAGGCCGGCGCAGCCGAGTTCACTACGCAGAGGTTACAGCTGGCTGCGAAGTTGAGCAGCGAACAGCGCAAGCTTCAGCAGATGCGCGGAGGACAGGCTGCCGGAAGCAATCTTGAGCAGGCACTTATCGGGCGTGGCACAAAAGTCTTCGCTACAAATGAGGAATTGGCTGCACAAAACCGCGTCGTTTCAAACCTTCGCCTTGAGCTTCAGCTCATGGATGAGAATTACGCCTCAGCCACAAAGGCTGCCGAGCAAATGGCAGTGCCGGTCGCCCAGTCCGGCGTCGCGGCCGAAGGCGCAGGAAGGCAGGTTCGGGGCCTGGCCAGCGATGCCAATCAGGCGGCCGATGCCTTCCGCAACCTTTATGACAGCCTGTTCCCGTATCAGGCAGCCGTCCGGAAGTTCGAAAAGGAACAGGCTGATATCCTGAGCTCGAAGCTGAGCGACGCCGAGAAGGATGAGGCGATCGCGAGGCTCCGTGAAAAGTCCTTCCGCGAGAGAACCCAAGGTCTAGGCGATGCGAAGGTTTCCGATCGGCTGACCGGCACCGGCCCGATCGTCGATTTCAAGAAACAGTTCGATGACTTGCAGGACGTGCTTCAGGCCGGCGTAGCAAAGACGCGCGCGCAGACGGTGCAGATCGCACAGAGTTTCCGCGAAATGGCCAACAGCGTGGCCAGCTCGCTGCGCCAGCTGGCTGATGGCATTCGCGGCGGCGACTTCTTCTCGATTCTCGAGGGCGCAGTCGGACTGTTCACGCAGCTCGGAAGCGCGGGGTTGTTTGGGCGCGGGTTGCAGACCCGCCTCAATACCATTCCCGGCCGCGCCAACGGTACCGCTTTCCACCCTGGCGGCCTCATGAAGGTCGGCGAGCGCGGGCCGGAGATCTTGCAGGTGCCGCGCGGTGGCCGCGTGATCCCCAACCACGAGCTGCGCCAGGCGGGCAGTGTTGCCGGGCGCGTGCACGTGACCGTCGGCATTGACGATAGCGGGAACCTTCGCGCCGCAGTCGAGCCGATGGTGCGGGAATACTCCGGCGTTGCCGCTCAGGCCGGGGCCGCGATGGCGCAGGCCCAGATGGTCCAGCGTTCGCGCCGGAGATATCGATGATCGACCTGCCGACCTTTGCCGTTCCCGGCAGCTTTCAGGCGACCTTGAACGACGCGGGCTTCACCCAGAGCGGCGTGCAGTCCGATGATTACGTGCCGCGCAAGGGCAGCCGCTACACGGTCGGCTTCACCTTCGGGCCTTACACCGCCGATGAGGGGCGCGTGATGGTGTCACGCCTGATCGCGGGCAAGCAGGGCGGCGTGCGGGTCAAGCTGCCGCTGTTGCAGCCGCAGGGCTCGCCGGGTGCGCCGGTGGTTGGCGCAGGGGCGGCGGGGCGCACCCTGCCGCTGACCGGGCTCACGCCGAATTATCCGATCCTCGAGGGCTATTGGCTCTCGATCGTGAAGGGCGGCCAGCACTTCCTCCATTCTGTCGGCACCGGCGCGGTCGCCAGCGCGGGGGGCACGGCGAGCATCGAGCTCAACGAGCTGCTGCGCGACACGTTCACCGCCGGGGCGGTGGTCCACCTCGCGCAGCCGCAGGTCGAAGGACTGCTGGTCGGCGATGAATGGGGCTTCGGCTTCGATTTCAACCGCATCCTCCCGATTGAGTTCACGCTGAAGGAAGTGCGATGAACGGCCTAACGTGGCTGCTGCGCCTTGATCTACCTTCGGGTTCGGTCTTCCTGTCCGATGGCGGCGTGACCGTGTTCGGCGGTAACACCTATGCGGCATCGCACCCGGTGCTGGGCAGCTTCTCGCAGATCGGCGAAGTTACCGAGGGCTTCGGCCCCGAACTGCCCGAGCAGGAAATCATCTTCGCCCCGCCCAGCAACGCAGCGCTCGGCCCGTTGCAGGAAGGTGCCTTCGCCCGCAGCGCGATGCGGCTCTGGCTGGCCGAGTATGACACGGCCACCGGCGCGGTGGTCGGCACGCCCGACCTCCGGTTCGCCGGGCGGATGGACAAAGTGCGCCAGCAGTTTGGCCTGCGGCAGCTCTCGATCGTCATCGCCTTCGTGCCCGAGACCGAGGTTCTGCTGTTCTCCGATGACGGCAACGGCCTTTCGGCCTCGTTTCACAAGCAGATTTACCCCGGCGAGACCGGCCACGATCAGGCGACCGGTCTTGTCCGCACCGTGACCTGGGGCGTGGAAAGCGCGGCGCCGCGCGGATCGGTTGGCGGCGGTGGTGGCGGTTCCCCGGGCGGCGGCGGTGGCGGCTTTGGCAGCGACATTTTCGAGAATGCCCGATGAATGAACTTCAGCGCCGCGTCGCGGCTGTCCAGGCGACGCAGGCACGGTTTGTAGGCAGGCCGTTCTCCTGGGGGACAAGCGGCAACTGCATCCGCATGATTTCCTTTCATGCCCGCCGGATGGGGCACCAGCTTCCTTTGGTCCCGCGCTTTCGTTCGGCGGTCGGTGCGGTGAAGGCTCTGCGGGCCGAAGGCGTCGAGACGCTGCCCGAGCTGATGGACAAATATTTCCCGCGCATCCCGGCAGCGCAGATGCTTGCCGGCGATGTCGCGGCTTTCCCCGGTGAGGGCGGTGGGTTGGACGGCCTGATGATCTACGGCCAGCTGCGCGCGGTTCTCGGATGGCATCCCTACAGCGATGAATGCCAGTATGCCCGCCTGACCGATGAAGGTTACGCGGCCTGCGCGGGGGCGTGGCGGCTATGAGCAAGGTTGCGCGCTTCGTCGTCTCGCCATTCAACGCGCTGCTGGGCGACAAGGCGACGGCGGCTGCGCTCGCGATTGCCTCGGCCATTCCCGGGCCGCACCAGCCTTTCGCGGTGGCAGCCTCTGCAGCCTTCGGAGCTTATCAGCAGCTGACCGCGCCCAAGCCGATCGCGCGCGGATCCCCGGCGCAGGTCACCATCGATATCGAACCGCCGCGCCCTTACGTGGTCGGGCAGGTGATGACCGGCGGCGGCGTCCGCCACGATGTGGCCTACGGTCCGACGCTCAAGAAGGTGCCCAACCCCTATCGATGGCAGGTTCGTGTGCTGTCGGGCGTCGGGCCTATCCACGGTTTCTTGGGCGAGTACTTCGACTTCGAGCCGATTGGCACGTTCTATTCGTCGGGCTTTCTGAGCATCGCCCGCCAGAACGGCAACCGGCCCGAGGCAAGTGCGCTTTTGCCGCCGATTGTCGGCACCGGGGCTTCGCCAGCTCCGGGCTGGGATGCGTCGAGCAAGCTTTCGGGCTGCGCTGCCGTTGGCCTCAACTTCCGCTTCGACAAGGACGGCAAGCGTTACGCCTCGGGCCTGCCGGTCTACACCGCGCTGATCGAGGGCGAGAAGGTTTACGACCCGCGCCTTGACAGCACCTTCCCCGGCGGCAGCGGGCCGTGCCGCGCGGGCGTGGAAAGCACATACGTCTACAGCGCCAACCCAGCATTGCAGGCGGGCACCAACGCGCTCGGCCGGTTTCAGAACGGTATCCGTGTCTTTGGTCTCGGCCAGCCTGTTGATACGATCGACTGGCCTGCGATTGTCGATTGGGCGAACGATTGCGACGCGAACGGGTGGACCGTCAATATGGTCCTGACCGAGGGCGGCACAGGTGCCAATCTGCGCGAGCAGCGGGTGCGCAACCTCGATGACCTTTGCGCCGCCGGCGGCGGGCGCTGGTATCAGGCGGGGGGCTTGCTGTCGTTCGATTGGCACCGCCCGCGCGTGTCACTGGCAACCCTGACCGACGACGATATTCTCGAAGCGGGCGGCGGCACCGATGCCGTGCCGACCGTGCGTGACCGCATGAACGGCGTCCGCCCGCAATACGTCAGCCCCGCGCACAACTGGCAGCAGATCACCGCCGACGAGATCGTCGGCAGCACTTACCGCGCCGAGGATGGCGAGCGGTTGACGCAAACGTGGCCGCTCAACGGTGTCACCAACGCAGAGCAGGCGGGCGAACTCGCCGCCTATGCGATGGCAGATAGCCGCGAAATCGGCCCGATGGATGTGCAGGCAAAGGTGGCCTGGCGCTTCTATCGTCCCGGCGATTGCATCACTGTCGCCAGCAGCCTCATGGCCTACAACGGGCAGGCGGTGATCAACCAGCGCAGCCTTAATCCGCAGACGCTGGCGGTGTCGCTGTCGCTCAAGTCCGAAACCCCCGGCAAGCACGCATTCGCGCTTGGCAAGGTGGCCGATCCGCCGCCGACCCCCACGCTGGCGCAGACCGCTGAGGAACGCGATCTGCTGGCCTTCGCGGCGATTACTCCGCGGGCGGTCGATGTTCAGTTCGATGACGATCAGACGCTTGAAAGCCTGAAGCCTGCCGAACCGGGCGGAACGCGTAACGTACCCCGCGGCACCTATGCTGCCGGCACTACCTACGTGCGCGGTGACAGCGTACTGTTCAACGGGTCGAGCTATCAACTCATCGTCGCCAGCAGCACCGGCAATCCGCCGCCTGATGTTGCGCGGTGGGCGCTGATCGCAAACGCGGGCAGTGGACCTGCGGGTGCGGACGGCTTGCCGGGCCTGACGGTCATTGTCAGCAACGAAGCTCATGTTGTCGCGACCGCTGCGGATGGCACTGGCGGCAATTACAGCGCTGCAGGCGGGCAGATGCGCCTGCTGCGCGGAGTCGATGTTCTGGCGGCATCGTTCTCGATCGCGGCGGCGACACCGGCGACAGGCTGGATCTCGATTAACGCCAGCACCGGCGCTTACACCGTGACCGATCCCGGCGTGGATCTGGCAACCGCCACGATCCGCGCGAGCTGGGCAGGCTTGAATTACGACCGGACCTATACGCTGGCGAAAAGCAAGCAGGGTGCTCAAGGTCAGGTCGGGCCGACAGTTACTCTGGTGGCTGATGCTGAAGCGTTCACGTTCACCGATGGTGCCCCGAGCCCGGCGAGCCAGATCATCACGCTAAGCGCGCTGCTTAACAACATCGGCGGTACTGCAACTTGGAGTGTTACGCCCTCGGTTCCGTTGGGCGGCAGCGGCAACACGCGAACGCTGTCGGTCGCTGACTTCGGCACCAATCGGCAGGTGACGGTGCAGGCCACTTTGGGCGGCATCACTGACCGGATCACCATTGTTCGGCTTGAACGCAATGTGAGCGCCCCCGCCAACGCCAACCGCGTGCCGCTTTCGCGCATGGAGGGTGACAGTGGGTGGGCGATGCTGTTCAATCCGGTGCCCTTGGCGGTGTCCACCGATTACGGGCAATTCAACGGCCTGAGATTTTTCCGTGGTCAGGGCAATGCGACCGCCGCAGGCCAACAATTTAGCATCGGCAATGGGCCTTTTCCCAATCCAGCATTCAAGCTCACCCCTCAAGAGCGCCTGTCTGTTCAAGCCCGTGTGGAGTTGCTGGGCAGCGCGGGTGGCAATTGGCAGCTTGAGCTGTGGACGTTCGACCCTGACGGCGTAACGCAATCTCCTATAATCGTGGCGAGCGGATCAAACCCTACCGACATCTCGGGCAGCATCGCGCAAGCCTTTGTCGATGTCCCAGCGGGCCGGGTGTTTGGCAGACTTGAGTTTCGCGTAACCAGTGGCGGCCCCGGTCTGTTGCAGGCCGTGATTTCCGAACCGATGGTGACTTCGGCAGCACCGGGACAGACCGTGCATCCGCCGTTCACGCCTGGGCCTGTCCTGACCGGACCCATCGACGCGGGCGGGCCGCTGCTGATCGGTCAACTTCCGCCTTCGAAGGCCGACCCCGGGCTCATCAACAGCAACGTGCCACTTGGGTCGAACGCGGTGGTCAACAGCGAGTTCACGCGCGGCAAGTTCGGATGGCGGGCTGGGAACGGTACCTTGGACAGCCAGTGGGGCGTCAACCTCACCGGCACGCCCAACTGGTTCGGACAGCGCAACGTCATGTGGATGACTGCGCCCGGAGCGCTTGCCATCAACGCTGTGCGCGACATTTCACCAGACGCTCTTTGGGAAGGCGGCGGGCTTCCAAATGCCCTTCAGTTCGCGATGCCGGTTGTGCAAGGAAACAGGCTCGCGGCAAGCGTCCTCGGCGCGCAGCACCGCTGCACGATCCAGCTTTATATTCTGATCTTCGACGGTGCCGGGACGCTCATAAGTGCGCCTGTTGTAGGGGGCGGCACGCCGGGCGGCGCTGCGAATGGCGATCCTGCCAACTTCACGCACCTGACAAACTTCGCCGATGTCCCCTCTAATGGCCGCTGGGCGATCCCGATGATGCGGATGCTGGGCACGGGCGAAAGCGATCCCTACATCTTCTTCACCGAGCCGATGCTGTCCAAGGTGGCGGCCGGTCAGTTGACAGCACCGCAGTACACGCCGGGGCGCGCTGATCCGAGAGCTACTAACGGAGCGCCAAATGGCACGCCTGTCGGCGGTGTTGCGGCCGAGTTTCTTGTTGCTCAGGCGGCGCAAGCAGCAAGTGATGCGACCGCTGCCAACTCTGCTGCCTTTGCCGCAAACCTCGCCATCGCGAACATCACAAGCGACAACATCCTCTCGCGTGATGAGAAGCCCGAGATCCGAAAGCAGCGTGACGAGATCATCGCCGAATACCCGACGATCCGCGCGCGGGCAGTGGCGCTTTCGGTATCGGTCACGAATTACGACAGCGCGTATAACAGCTTTGCCATCTCTCACCCCGCCTG
>VFQO010000872.1_pt1 | contig 28006 bp, 30 predicted proteins | sample 3512331 | NCBI WGS metagenome assembly VFQO01 (sample SAMN10412371, study PRJNA504923) | tailings metagenome | isolation source: Replicate 3 from Balatoc abandoned mine | place: Philippines: Itogon, Benguet | collected 2017-08-28 | reverse complement strand
ACACCGGATTCTCATCTTGATTGTCGCGCATTCTCATTCTGATTGTCGCGCGACATGAAGGGCCGCGGGATCACCACGAAGAAGGGCCAGCCGATCACCAAGGGCTACCTGCACCGTCTGCTCAAGAACCGCGTCTACATCGGCGAGGCCGTGCACAAGGGGGCCAGCTATCCCGGAGAGCATGATGCGATCGTATCGCTCGACCTGTGGGACAAGGCGCAGGCGATCCAGCAGGTGAACCCGCACCGGCGCGCCGGCTACACCCGTGCCCAGACCCCGGCGCTGCTGAAAGGCCTGCTCTGGGGGCCGGATGGCGCGGCGTTCTCGCCGACGCACACCCGCAAGAAGGACAAGCTGTACCGCTACTACATCAGCCAGTCTGTGCTGCGCCACGGTGCCGGTGCCTGTCCGGTCGGCCGGGTGCCCGCCGCCGAGATCGAAAGCGCGGTGATCGACCAGCTGCGTGCCATCCTGCGCCAGCCGGAAATCATGGCAGGCGCAACCCGGGCCGCGAAGGGCCACCACGCAGCCATCAGCGAGGACGAGGCACGCGCAGCGCTCACCGCCCTCGATCCCCTGTGGGATGAACTGTTCCCGGCCGAGCAGGCACGCATTGTCCAGCTGCTGGTCGAGCGGGTCGATATCGGCGTCGATGGCCTCGATATCCGGATGCGGCTCGACGGAATGGCCAGCCTCGCCAGCGAGATGAGGCAGGCCGCATGATCCAGCCGAGCCTTCCCTCCGAAACCGTCACCGTGCGCGTGCCGTTCCACATCCGCAAACGCGGTGGGCGCAAGGAGATGATCCTGCCCGACGATGCCGCCAGCCAGCACCGGCATGTCGACAACACGCTGATCAAGGCGCTCGGCCGGGCGTTCCGGTGGAAACGCCTGCTGGACAGTAGCGAGGTCTCGACCCTCGACGAGCTGGCGAAGCGCGAGAAGATCTCGCCCTCCTACCTCACCCGGGTCCTGCGACTGACCCTGCTGGCGCCCGATATCATCGAGGACATCCTCGACGGCCGCCTTGGCCCGCAGGCGACGCTCGCCGCGCTGATGGACCCGTTTCCGCCGCTCTGGGCCGACCAGATGTTTGATCCCAGATTCTCTCGTCCTTGACCGGACTCGCGCCCAACCACCGGAATGCCATTCAGGAAAACCGCATGACTACAGGTGGTTACAATTCTTTACCGAGGGCGGTGGCGGCAAGAGATGCGGAGAATATCGGGCCTTGGAGAACGCTTCCGGCGACCTGGTGCCAAGCAGAGGTCAACAGCCAGCCGCTATAACCCTTGAATACAAGGGGATTTTCTTGGTCGATCCGGGAAAGAGAAGGATTCTCAATGAGATAATGGCGGTGGGAAGTCGACCCGGATCGAACCTTCTCTGAATTTGAGCTTTGTTAGCCAAAATGCGAAGCTGAGGACCGCCATATTCACCACGAAATTCTGACGCATTCAGCGATGAGATCCTAGATATTCTAGCTGGGTTGCAACCATTCGGCCGTCACGGCCTTCATTGATATCGAAGGCCCAGCGCTGACCTTTCTCGATTTCGTCCACGCCAGCCTTCTGCACCTCGGAGATGTGCAGGAAGACCTTGGGCTGCTTGTCGTCGCGCGAGATGAAACCCCAACTACCCTCCGGGCCGACGTATTTGACCGTTCCTGTGGGCATGAAAACCGATCAACCTTCTTTCGCGCATTCAATGCAGGTGGTGACGGACGGATTGTGCTGCATGCGAGCAGGAGCAATATCTTCACCGCATTTCAGGCAGTAACCGAACTCGCCCTCATCGATCCGGCGCAAGGCAGAATCGATGGCCGATCTCTCGGCCTGCCGCCGCCGCGCCTGGGCCAAGGCCATAGCCTGAACCTGCATGGCATCGATCCGCGATAGCCTACCGACGCTGTCCTGATCGAGCATCACAGGTGCCCGGTCGGTCTCGGACATGCGGTCCTCCGCCAGCAGCTCCTCGCGCCGGGCGAGGAGCTTTTCACGAAAGTGGGCGAGGTCGAGCGCCATCCTACCGCACGAGCAGCACCGGCACATGGACGGTGCGGATCATTGTGGTCGTGGTGCTGCCGACAATGAGGGTGCGGATTGGTGAATGGCCATAGGCACCCATGACCAGCATTGCGCCGGGCGTCTGCTCCACAAGCTTGGCGATCACCGCTTCAGGCTTGCCGCGCTCGAGCGTTGTTGTGACTTCCCGTTCCGCCCCGAGCCGGGACGCGGCATCGTTCAGTGCACGGCGATGCGCTTCGTTGTCCGTGTCGGCCATGACGATGTTGACCGGCATGCCGGTGAACAATGTGGATTCGACTAACCGGCCCAGCGCACGTTCAGCAGCCGGGCTGGCGTCATAGGCGAAGACGATGCTGCGCGGCTCGGAGTATTCACGCGAGGCGACCAGAACCGGCTTCGTGCTGGCGCGCACGACTCGCTCCAGCTTCGAGCCGATATGGCCGCTGGCAAACTCATGCGAAGCCCCGCGCTTGCCGATTACGACAACGCGGGCCCCCTCCTCGCGCTCGAGGATGGTTTCGACGATGCCGCCGTGGCGATGCAGTGTGCGGACATCAAAAGCGCCGCCTTCGCGCAGGCGCTTCTCGCCCGCCGCCAGTAGCAGGCGGCCGCGTTCGACCTTCAGCTTGGCGTCCGCGGCTTCGATATTGACCAGCTCTTCCATGAGGCTGGTCTTGACCCCGAGGCCAATGGCACCGGACAGGTCGCCGCGCGCAGCCACGGCATCGCTGCGCTGAACGACGTGCAGCAGCTCGACAGGCATGGCCAAGCGCTTCGAAGCCCAGGCAGCTAGATCACAGACGCTGTCGGCGTAGCTCGATGCGTCGATACAGGCGAGGACGTGTTCCATATTCATGATCCTCTCAGTGCGCGCCGAGTTGCGCGTCGGCGCCCGGCTTGTCGTGTATGGCGAAGCGATCGACCATCGAAGCACTCGCTTCGTTGAGGCCAATCACTTCTACTTCAGTACCCTCGCGGCGGAACTTGAGGATCGCCTTGTCGAGCGTGCCGACTGCTGAAATGTCCCAGAAGTGGGCTTGTGACACGTCGATCACGACCCGGTCCAGCACTTCCTTGAAATCGAAGGCTTCAACAAAGCTCTCCGACGAGGCGAAGAATACCTGCCCGGACACCATGTAGCGGCGGGTCAGGCCGTCGGCCGAAAGCTCGGATTCCACCGTGAAGATGCGCTTGACCTTGCTGGCGAAGAACAACCCCGAAAGGATCACGCCGGCCAGCACGCCCTGCGCCAGGTCATGCGTCCAAACCGTTATGATGACAGTGACAACCATCACGAACGATGATTGCCATGGGTGATGGCGGATGTCGCGAATCGAGCGCCACGAGAAGGTTCCTATCGCGACCATGATCATGACCGCGACCAGGGCCGCCATGGGAATAATGGCGACCAGCGATCCCAGGACAACGATCAGGAACAACAGGAAAGCGCCGGATACAAAAGTGGACAGCCGTGTTTCACCGCCGGACTTCACGTTGATGACCGACTGGCCGATCATGGCGCAGCCGCCCATGCCGCCCAGAAAGCCGGTGAAGAAGTTGGCGATGCCTTGCCCCTTCATTTCGCGCTGCTTGTCCGATCCAGTGTCGGTCAGGTCATCAACGATCTGCGCGGTCATCATGGACTCGAGCAGACCAACCGCAGCCATCGTCAACGAATACGGCAGAATGATCTGCAGCGTTTCCAGCGTGAACGGCACGTTGGGGATCAGCCATGCGGGCAGCGATGAAGGCAGTTCGCCCATGTCGCCCACGGTGCGAACATCGAAGCCAGTGTAGTAGACCAGCGCAGTCAGAACGATGATAGCAACCAGCGGCGACGGCACCGCTTTGGTGAGGTATGGGAAGAGGTATATGATTGCCAAACCGCCTGCCACCAAAGCGTAAGTCAGGATCGGCACGCCCGTGAGTTCGGGCAGTTGCGCCATGAAAATCAGGATCGCCAGCGCATTGACGAAGCCGGTGATCACGGACCGCGACACATACTGCATCAGCACGTTCAGCCGCAGGAACCCTGCGATGAGCTGGATTACGCCCATCAGGATTGTCGCGGCAAAGAGGTAATCGACGCCATGATCGCGGATCAGTGGCAACACCAGAACCGCGATCGCAGCCGTAGCCGCAGAGATCATGCCCTGACGCCCACCGACAAGCGAGATGATCACCGCGATGGAAAATGAGGCATAGAGGCCGACGCGCGGATCGACGCCGGCGATGATCGAGAAGCCAATGGCTTCGGGAATGAGCGCGAGGGCCACGACGATCCCGGCGAGGATATCGCCACGCGGATTGGATAACCATTCGCGCTTGATGGTCTGGAGGTTTGGCATTGGTTTCCCTGTCAAAAATTAAACAAGCGACAGATGGCGGCTCTCGGTCAGAGAGTTATCTGCCTGAATTTGTGAGACTTTCCGATCATGATCGACGATATAATCGCGCGTTAGCGGAACAGTATCCACACGCTTTGCCAGCTGAATCTGGAAGTTCATGTGACCCTGTGCACGGAAGGCCGATTCGCTGGTCGCAAGGTAAAACTCCCACATGCGGCAGAAGCGTTCATCGTACAGTTCAGCGATTTCGTTGCGATGCTGCATGAAACGTTCGTACCAGTGACGAAGCGTTTCTGCATAATGCAATCGCAGGATTTCGATATCGGTTATCCAGAGGCCAGCCCGTTCAATTGCCGGCAGGACTTCCGACAGCGCGGGGATATAGCCGCCGGGAAAGATATACTTCGCTACCCAGGAATTGGTGATATCTGGTCCGTCCTTTCTGCCGATCGAATGGATGACGGCGACGCCATCATCAGCCAGCAGGCTGGAAATCTTCCGGAAAAAAGTATCATAATTGGGGGCACCTACATGTTCGAACATACCAACGGAAATGATCCGATTGAAAGTACCTGTGGCGTCGCGATAGTCAGTAAGTGAAAAACTGGCTCGAGTTCCAGCCCCACGAGCTGAGGCAATAACCAATTGCTCTTCCGAAAGCGTTATTCCCTCCACGTGGACATCGGCGGAGCGTGCAATCTCAAGAGCCATTCCGCCCCAGCCACATCCGATATCCAATACCTTGTGACCATCGTTGAGCAGCAGCTTTCCGATCAGATGCTGCTTCTTGGCCAGTTGGGCTTCCTCAAGCGAGTAGCCCGGCTCAGCGAAATAGGCGCAGCTGTACTGGAGGTCATCATCGAGAAACAATCGGTACAGATCGGCGGAAAGGTCGTAATGATGAGCGACGTTACGGCGGGACGCGACCCGATTGTTGGCCTGCTGAATGGCTCGCATGAGACGAAGTCGGAGAGCGCCGGCCGATGTCTGCGAGACAGTCAAGGCCTCTTGATTGAGGAAGATGACGTCAAACAGCGCACGCACATCGCCTGACAGAACCGTCAGCGACCCGTCCATATAGGCCTCGCCCAATGCCAGATCAGGGTTTGTCGCGATCCTCGTTGCACCGGCAGCAGTCACGCCGATCAGCACCTCGGGCTCGTTGCCGTCACCAAAGCTGATCGTCTTGCCTGATCGGCTGTCAAAGAACGACAGTGTGCCTCGCTTGATCGTCTTCTCGATCAGAGCGGCAAGCAAACGTGGCGGATGAACAAAGGTTGAGACTTCATGAGTTTTCTGCGCGAAGATGCTCGCCATCAATATAACCCCCATTTGGCTCGACAATGTGGGTCACGATCAGGCGCGCAGTTGCGCGCCTGCCGGTGAACCCTTTGACGAAGATGAGAACAGGCAGGGAGCGGCGATCGAGGTTCCGATCGTAAACACTGTGCCTGGTTTGCGGTTACCCCGGGGATAGGCGCCGGGCCGAGCCACCCAGCAATGCCGGGTCCAGCGGATGCGGCGACCCTTTATGGTGAAGCTACCTCTGGCGCAAGGGTGAAAAATGAAAATCGTCCGAGCCAAGAAGCATCTCAGACGTTAAAGCGTATCCCATGAACCGAATGTTTGAAGAAATTGCCTGGGAGCAGACGCCCATCGGAGAGTTGATCCTGCGCCGTCGGCGGCTCAGTCCGGATGGCGAGGATATCTGGGAAATCAAGCTGAACGACGGCTACCTGATGTCGAGCCAGTTCGTGGACGGGGAGATCGCCCTGGCTGATCTTGCTCTGGCCATGACCGAGGGAGAGGGTCTCGACGTCGTCGTTGGCGGCCTGGGGCTCGGATACACCGCCGAGGCGGTGCTGCGCGATCCACGGGTGGGAAAGCTGACCGTGATCGAACTTATTCCGGAAGTCATTGCGTGGCATTGCCAACGCCTTCTACCGCTGGGTGAAGCGGTTGCAGGCGATCCGCGCTGCGCTTTGCGGCAAGGCGATTTCTTCGCCCTTGCTGGATTGAAAGGCGGGTTCGACGTCCTTGATCCGGACAGACTTCACGATGCTATCCTGATCGACATCGATCACTCAACCACCCATTTCATCGACGAGGCAAGCGCTGGTTTCTATAGCGAGTCAGCCATTGCCGCACTCATTGCGAAGTTGAAGCCGGGCGGAGTTTTTGCCTTGTGGTCGACCGACGCCGAGGATCAGGTCTTCGTCTCGACGCTGCAAAAAACATTGCGGGAGGTCCGGGTGGAACGGGTAGAGTTCTACACGCCCTACCGTGACAGCGCTGCATTCAACCTGATCTATCTTGGCCGCAGACCTTAAGAGCGGGCGCTCAGGGCGCCCATCATCGCACGAAGTATTGCAAGGGGTACGGTCGGTGCCGCCACTGTCCAGCGGCCCGCCATAGAACGCACTGTTGCCGAGGGAAAAATCCCGCAAACGTCGTATCCCACTTTGAGCTCCGCCTCGGGCATTAGCTGTTTCACCAGTTGCCTGGCGGCCATCACATCTGCCGAAAAATCGGCAGGAGCGAGCTGAAAAATATGGACGAATTGCCGATCGATTTCCTTGTCAGCTCCGGTCGCTGCATTAACGTGTTCCGTCAACCGAACGAGATCCGCTGAGACTGTCATTTCCTTAACCCCATTGTCCTTTCGCTAGTTGGTGGGTGCCTTTTCGCAATCCTGAAGCGCCTGTGCCGGGCGACACTTCCGGTTCTAACTGGATCATGTCGTTATCACCCCGGCTACCTTGATCGGCGAGGAGGCGCTAAATCAGACCACTTCACCGCCTTCGATGGCTTCGCAATCGAGCACCCATTGTGCTTCGGCATCTTGCAATTGCGCGGCAAGTTTTGCGCGCAATTGCAGCAGTTCGCCCATAGGCTTTCCTGCATACGGCGGACTTGCCGAGGCCGGTTCGAACATCGCCTTATCAAGTTCGCGGCAGCGCGTTTCAAGGCTGGCAATCAGCTTCTCGGTCTGCTGCAACCGCTTTCGCAACTCGCTCTGGCTCTGGCGCAACTCGGCTGCAGCACGGCGACGGCTTTTGCGGTCATGATCAGACTTTGCAACCTGCGGCCCCGCGGTTTTGCCTTGGCCAAGGACATGCGCCGTGTAGTCGTCCAGCGTTCCATCGAAGGGCTTTGCTGTGCCCGCTTCGACCAGCACCAACCGATCTGCCGTTGCCTGCAGCATGTGCCGATCATGGCTGACAATGATGACCGCGCCGGTAAAGGCGGCGAGCGCTTGCACCAGGGCTTCACGCGTCTCGACGTCCAGATGGTTGGTCGGCTCGTCCAGGATCAGCAGGTGCGGGGCATCGCGGGTGATCAGCGCGAGTGCAAGGCGGGCGCGTTCACCGCCAGAAAGCAGGCCGATCCTGATGGTCGCCTTGTCACCCGAGAAGCCGAACCGCCCCAGATGCGCGCGCACGACCTTTGGCGGTGCATCGGGCAACAGCCGCGCCATATGATCGAGCGGCGTGGCCTCGTGATCGAGTTCTTCCACCTGATATTGCGTGAAATAGCCGACGCGCATCTTGGCAGGAGCCGTAATCGTGCCTTCCTCCGGGGCCAGTTGCCCGGCGAGCAGACGAGCCAGGGTCGTCTTGCCGTTGCCGTTGCGCCCCAGCAGGGCAATGCGATCTTCCGGATCGATCCGCAGGTTGAGACGGCGCAGAACCGGCGCGCCCGGTGCATAGCCGACCGCCGCGTTATCGACTGCGATGAGCGGCGATTTCAGGTGCTCGGCATCGGGAAAGTCGAAGGTAAGCGTCGGGTCCTCCAGCCGTGCGGTAATCGGCTCCATCCGGGCAAGTGCCTTCATCCGGCTCTGCGCCTGGCTGGCCGTGTGCGATTTGACGCGCCAGCGATCGACGAACGACTGGAGTCGCTCCCGCTCGGCTAGCTGGCGCTCGCGCCAGGCCGCGGCATGGACATTTCTCTCCCTCCGCTGGCGTTCGAAGCTGTCGTAATCCCCGCGATAAAGCGTTACCGTCCCATGATCGAGATGCAGGATGTGGTCGGCGACGTGGTTAAGCAGGTCACGTTCGTGGCTGACGATCAACATGGTCGCGCGGCACGATTTGAGAAAATCCTCCAGCCACAAGGTAGCTTCCAGATCGAGGTGGTTGGACGGTTCGTCCAGCAACAGAACGTCGGGATCTGAGAACAGCAGGCCGGCCAGCGCCACTCGCATGCGCCATCCACCCGACAGGCTGTCCATCGGTTGGCGCTGCATCGCCTCGTCGAAACCGAGGCCCGCTAGAATGCGCGCGGCGCGCGCGGGGGCCGCTTGACCGTCTATCGCAAAAAGCCGCTCGTGAATTTCGGCCAGAAGTTGCGGATCGGTAGCGGCTTCCGCATCGCGCATCAGCCGCGCGCGCTCGCGATCAGCGGCCAGAACCGTATCAAGCGCGCTGCCCTGGCCAGCGGGGGCCTCCTGTTCGAGATAGCCGATCGAAGTGCCGGTAGGGACGAGGACCGACCCGGTATCAGGCTCTGTCTCACCCATCAGTGTGCGCATCAGGGTAGACTTGCCTGCGCCGTTGCGGCCGACCAGCCCTACCCGGCTATTGGGAGGAAGCGCTGCACTGACACGATCAAGGATCGTGTGCCCGCTGAGGCGCACGGTCAGATCAGCGAACTGGAGCATGGCGATCCCTAAGGAAGCTACAGGTGGTCACGTGAGTGCATACCATTCAAGCCTCGCCATCAAGCCGTGACCGGTTCCATGCCGACCATGGGACCAACCAGCGTGTGCAAGGGAACGATGACATAGCGCATTTGGGCATCGTCAATCGTGCGCTGTGACACACCTCGCCACGCGTCGAGCGCGTCGTCATAGTTCGAAAACAGACCGACAAGCTCCACCTGATCGGTCGACACCCGGTCAGAATCGGCAGCTGCGAACGGCCCGCCCAAAACAAGATACATCTCCATTTTAGTCTCCAATTGTAATGATTGCCTCAAGCAATCGAGGGGGGTGAAGAGGTATGCCTAACCGAAGTAACTACCGACTTCCGCAGCAGAGCGATATTGGTGGCAGGAAAGAGCGCGGCCCATCCTCGCTCCTCCGCAAGTCGTTCTAAAGTTGTCCGGCGGTAGAACACCACGTGAGTGGGATCGCGCCGGTACTGCCATGTGGCGAAGTCCTGTTCCGGGTGTTCGAATCCGGTCATCACGCCGAGCCAGCCTCCGGTGACGAGCAGTTCATCCCGACGATCCATTTCATCAGCAGGGTGATGGAAGTGTTCGAACACCTCGCTGCAGAGGATGAAGTCATATTTTCGGCCCAGCACAGCCTTGTCCGGTGCAAAGACAGGATCGAATTCGACGACATCAAAGCCGCGCTCCCGCAGCATCGCGGCGCCGACCGGTCCTGGCCCGCAACCATAATCGAGACCTTGCGCACCAGAGGGCAGGCATTCAGCCAGTGGATCGACGAGTCGGGAGAGGAAACGGCGATATCCTGGGTCATTTACATCGTTGCGATGCAGCCGATACTGCGCGGCTTCGGCTTGCCAGTCGGGCAGATGCGCAGCAGCCATAAGCGTAGCCTCGCAGCGCGGGCAGCGCAGATAGGCGGTGCCGTCCACCCACATAAACGGATCGGGCTTCCCGATCCGACAGGCGCGGCAATCGCTGTCGGCCGCGGCAAAAGTTGTCGAGGCAAGCTTCACCTTGCAAGATGATCCTGGGCAGCTTCAGCGAAGGCGGTCCTGAATGTCCACGTGTTGTCCTCGGCTACCGCCGGGTCCATGGATTCCGTGACGAGATCGAGCGCGGCAGAAGCACTGCCACTTCCCTTGGGCAGTGTCACGCCAAGGATGTCGGCCAATGTGCGAGAGAGGCGCACAAGGTCCCGAAGTACGGTGTCTCGGTCCGCGCCCGAGCGTCGCTCCACCTGGGCAAGAGACAGTTCGGGTCCTTCCTGCAAACTCTCCAGCAAGTGCTGCAACGGGCCGGTGATCTTGTGTGACGCCAATGCAAGAGCGAGCGAAAGCTCGCCCGATGAGGGTTGATCGCCATCACGCTCACGCACGCGACCTTCGAAGTCCCGATCAATCTGCATTTTCAGATCGTCAAGCGCCGCGTCGAGATCACTTCCGCTTACGGCGAATACCCGGACCTTTCCGGCATAGGCAACCGCAGAAAAGCCCTCGCCCCGTTGCCCGGCAATCAGGCGGTAATGGCGATAGGTTTCATCGATACTTCGGCGCACCGGTTCGGGACTGGTGGTGGAACGGGCTGGACTGGTACCAAGCAATAGCATTCTCCTTCGTCAGCGTCGGTTGGCAGACGAACGAGAACGGCGAGCCCGGAGACATGGCTCGTACGTGATATTCCCGGCAAAAGCGTACCCTGCGGGCAGACGCATGGTCCCCGGGAACATGCACGAACATCTGTCCGCGCTACTTCTCGATCGACTGCGTCGACTTTCACCGGAATGTTGTGCTGGAAGGGTGTGCAGTCTGCACATCGTGCCCAAACGGCATCCGGTACAAGGGGCTATACGCCCCCTGAGCAAACTTGTGTAGCCCTCACTTGAAGATGAGGTGACATCGCTTCCGCGTTCAGCTATAGGTGTGGTTCAATCCGGTGGTCGTTGACCGCAGGATCGGGTTCCCGACAATCTGTACGGTTACTCGCGAAATTTGGAGGTTCTGGCCTCGACGGCATGCAGCCGGCGACGCAGGATATCTCCGGGCTTAGGCCCATTCGCGAGATACCGGCGTCATCCGGCCACGTGGCCGGCTTCTCTTCTGCATGTCTGCTTCAGGCCGCAGCAGGAGACATGAATGCTCATCGATCCATCAGAAGGCTTAGACACAACCGAAAGTTCATCCTCGGTTACCGGAATTGATGTCCTCGCCCGGCGCACGTTCGCGATCATCTCGCACCCGGATGCGGGCAAAACCACATTGACCGAAAAGCTGCTGCACGAAGGCGGCGCGATCAGGGAGGCAGGCGAGGTCTTCTCAAAAGGCAACAGGCGGCGCGCCCGTTCGGACTGGATGGCCATCGAACAGCAGCGCGGCATCTCGGTGACGAGCTCGGTTATGACCTTCGAGCACCAGGGCATCCGGTTCAATCTGCTCGACACACCGGGGCACGAGGATTTTTCAGAGGACACCTATCGCACCCTGACTGCAGTGGATTGCGCTGTGATGGTGATCGATGCGGCAAAGGGCATCGAGGCGCAGACGCTCAAACTGTTCGAGGTTTGTCGGCTGCGCAACATTCCGATCATCACCTTCATCAACAAGATCGACCGGGAGGGCCGCTCGCCGTTCGAGTTGCTTGACGAAATTGCCGCCAAGCTTGCGCTCGACACCGTGCCCATGTCCTGGCCAATCGGCATGGGCGGCATGTTTCGGGGGCTTTACTCCTTCGAGGAAAAGCGCGCCTGGCTGGTCGACAGGGTGGGCGGCGCGCTTTGCCCAATGGTGATCGACGTGACAGGTCTGGACGACGAACGCCTGCTTGCAGCCATTTCGTCGCATACTCGCGACAGCCTGCTCGAAGATGCGGCGCTTGCTGCCGAAGCGTGTCCGGCGTTCGACGCAAATGCCTTTCTGTCGGGCGACATGACGCCGGTTTATTTCGGCAGCGCCCTGCGCAAATATGGGATCGCATCGCTGCTGTCCGCACTGGCGCGGCACGCTCCGCCGCCGCAACCGCAGCCAGCCCTGCCCGAACCCGTCAAACCGGAAGCCTCCGATGTTGCTGGTTTTGTCTTCAAGATGCAGGCCAATATGGACCCCAATCATCGTGACAGGGTGGCGTTCATGCGGGTGTGCTCAGGGACGCTGAAACGCGGCATGAAGCTTGGCAACAGCCGAACCGGCAAGACCATCAGCCTACACAACCCGATCTTCTTTCTCGCAAGGGATCGGGAGCTGACCGAGGAAGCACGTCCTGGCGATATTGTTGGCATTCCCAATCACGGCACCCTGCGTGTGGGCGATACGCTGAGCGAACGCCGCGGTCTCGCTTTCACCGGCCTTCCCGACTTCGCACCGGAGATCCTTCGCCGCGTCAGACTCGATGACCCTATGAAGATCAAGCAGATGCGCAAGGCATTGCTGGATCTTGCCGAGGAGGGGATTGCCCGCGTCTTTCGTCCGCTAATAGGATCGAACTGGGTTGTCGGCGTTGTCGGCGCACTGCAACTCGAGGTCATCTCAACCCGTTCCGAGGCGGAATACGGCCTGACGATCGGGTTCGAACCGACGATGTACGAAACCGCACGGTGGATCGAAGCGGCCGACGAGGTGGTACGCAAACGGTTCATCGCCGCCCAGCGCGCGAATCTGGCGGAAGATGGCGATGACGCCCTGGTCTTCCTTGCACGCAACGGCTGGGAACTCGAACGGGTCGAAAAGGAGTGGCCCGAAGTAAGCTTTTCAGCGGTTCGTGAACGCATTCGGGCATGGGAGACCCCGGCATGAAAGTGAACACCGAAAAGCTGCTCGATCGCATCTTGGTCGCCAGACCGAACGCCACCCCTGATGATGTGCGAAGGCTCGCACCTTTGCTTGCCCACTTACCGGACGAAGAACTGATAGCGCGAATTGCCAAGGCCCAGAGACGTAAGGAGCGCGATCATTAATTGAGATCGAACCAAAGGAACAACGATGGACATTAACGAACTCTTCCGCCGGCATCAGCTCGCGCTGATCGCCTTGTTTCAGAGCAAATCGCACACGGCCCGCACCGCAGCGGCGCGCGAGGCCGATAATTATGCGGCAGAAATCAAATCCCTTCGCACAGCGGGCAGGCGTTATTGCGCGGTGCTCAGTTCACGTACTTTTCTTTCAATATCGGGCAATCAGCCCGGCAAAGCGGCGATGTCAAATTGCGACGATTAGCTTCGGTTGCCTTCTATTCCCCCGGCTCCAGGTTTTCTAAAGAGCCGTTTCCGATGCTCCATTGTACAAGCCGCAATGTCGGATGATCGACAGCCGCTGTCATGCGGCGAACGGCTTGTTGAAGCGGATTAACGACATCGTCGGCGTTTTCCGGGATAGTCGCGCCGCCTGATCATACGGGATGCCAAAACCAGAGCACCCGTTGCCAGAACGCACCACAGCGCCATCCACCACAATTGCTCCGGCAGCGTGATACCTCGGTCGATCAGCGCCCCGGTCAGACCCGGTCCGAGCGCCGTCGCCACGACCATGGCCGACACTATCAAGGCTCGGATCGAGCCGAGATGGGTGGTCCCGTAAACCTCCGGCCATAGGACGCCGAACAAGGTGGAGGTGACGCCATAGCTGATGCCGAACAGGAACATGAACAAGTAGATCCCCGAAAGCGCCGTAATGGACGCGGCAGCAAGACTGGCAACGAACATTGGCACAAGAAAGTAGGGCAGCAGCCGGACCGCGCCGAAGCGATCGGCAAGATGGCCGCAGACAAGGCCGAACCCCACCGTCGTAACCGCCATCACCGGAAAGGCACCGGCAAACGCAAGCCGGTCATATCCGCGAACCTCGATCAGATGCCCCTGATGGAAGAAGATGGTTGTGCCAATGAAAGAAGGTGCGAGCAGGCCGAACAGCATGAGGTAGAAAGCCGGATCACGGATCACTTCGCTGCGTGTCCAGTCGGGCGAGCCGTGCTCTCTTGCTTTCGCACTCTCCGAATGATGGGGAATGCGCGGGCGTGCGAGAAGCGCCAAAATCAAAGGCATGCCGAGCACCAGGATAAATGCAGCTGCGGCTGTCCAGGCACCTTGCCAGCCGACGACCCCGGAAACCACAACAAAAAGGACGGGCAGGAGCGCCTCACCAGCCTGATGCCCGGGAACGGTAAGGGAAATGGCGCGCCCCCGGTTGACCTCAAAGGACCGGGCAATCTCGGTCTGCCCGATGTGGGTCATCATCCCCTGTCCCAGCAGGCGAAGAAGATAGAGCGCCATGGCAAACCCGAGGATATGGGGTGACCAGGCGGCCAGCAGGCATGCAGCAGCAAGTCCTGGCATTACCAGTGCCACGACATTGCGTCCGCGCATCACATCAAGGGATCGACCAAGCCAGGGTAAGGTTACGGCGCTGGACAGAGTTGCCACCATATAGAGCAGGCCAAATTCACCGCCTGTCAGATCGAAACGCGCTTGGAACTCCAGTCCGGACAAGCCGATAAAGAAGGTCTGTCCGAAGGATGAGAACATCGAAAGGAGGAAGCCAGCGGCGAGCCATCGGCCGTTTTCGCAGACAAATTTAAGCATGGCTTCGCCTTAGGTCCGGTCAAGTCAAGACAACAGGGAAAATGGCTGAAGCAAATGACAAAGTTGCCTTGCTGCGTCGGCGCTGCCAGAGGTCATGGTCATCATGAATGAGATGGACGTCAGCAACTCACCCCGCCAGCCAAGTGCAGAACAGGAAGAAACTGCCCGGCTTAATTATTGGGAGAGCCGGATCGGTGCGAACCTGAGTCTGATTAACGCGCGGTTGGGCGAGCACCAGCGTGAAATTCAGGCAGCGCACGATCACATGTGGGACGCGCGCAGGGACATGGACCACATCGACAAGGCGGCCCTGCGCCAGTCGATCGATCAGATGATGCGCGCCTCCGACGTGCTGCGCGACCGACAGATGAAGCTTCAGAAATTGCGGAAATCGCCCTATTTCGCGCGCTTTGACTTCAGGCGTGATGGGCAGGTCAGTGCGCAGGCCCACTATGTCGGCGTTCACGATTTCCGAGACGAGGACAGCGGCGAGCAGATGGTGTTTGACTGGCGTGCGCCGGTCTCTTCGCTCTTTTACGACTATGAGACGGGGCCAGCCCGTTACGAAGCGCCGGCCGGGATCATCCGGGGGGAAATTACCGGCAAGCGCCAGTTCCGCATCCAGAACGGGAAGATGGAGCTGCTGATCGAATCATCGCTCAACATCGTGGACGATGTGCTGCAGGATGAGCTGGCCCGCAGTTCCGATCAGGGCATGAAGACGATCGTCGCCACCATTCAGCGCGACCAGAACGCGATCATCCGCGATGCCGATGCACATACGCTGATTATTCAGGGTGTGGCAGGGTCGGGCAAGACCTCGATCGCGCTGCACCGGATCGCGTTCCTGCTCTACCGCTTCAAGGATACGCTTTCGTCAAATGACATGCTGATCATCTCGCCCAACCGGGTTTTTGCCGACTATATCGGCAATGTTCTGCCGGAACTGGGCGAGGAAACAGTACCGGAAATCGGCATGGAGCAACTGGCCGCTGAACTTTTGGGCCATTCCATCCGCTTCCAGACATTTTTCGAGCAAACGGCGCTGCTGTTAGAAACCGATGATCCGGATACGATAGCGCGCATTCAGGCCAAGGCCGCTCCCGAACTGCTTGGCCAGATCGAAGCCTATTCCAAGCATCTGGAGCAATTGGCGTTTCAGCCAACTGACTGGGTTGTGCGCAAACGCCCAGTGCCAGGCTTCGTGTTCGAGACGACCTGGAAACGCCTTAAGTATCTGTCGCCGGGAGAACGGCGTTCAGAAACTGCCAAATCCGTGATCGAGCAGGTCGAAGACCAATACCGGATAGAATTGCGCAAGGAAGAGCGCGGCGAGTTGCGCAAAGTGCTTGCCAGCATGATCCAGCGTCCGACCTTACGCCAAGCCTACAAGGGCTTTTTCGACTGGATCGGCAAGCCCGAATTGTTGCAGCCTGTAGCGGGCAAACTGGAATATGCCGACGTCTTTCCGTTGATCTATCTGAAGATGCTGACCGAAGGGGTCGATAATCCCTGGGCCGACGTCCAGCATTTGCTGGTGGACGAGATGCAGGATTACACACCCGTGCAATATGCCGTGCTTGCCCGTCTGTTTCCTTGCCGCAAGACGATCCTTGGCGACGCAACCCAGTCGGTCAATCCTTACACGTCCTCCGGACCCCAAGCGATACAGCGCACTCTTAAAGGGGCCACGCTGGTGACTCTTAACAAGAGCTACCGTTCAACATTCGAGATCATGCAGTTCGCCCTGCGTATTTCGCCCAATCCGGATTTGGTCGCCATGCGCCGCCAGGGCGATGAACCTCAGGTGATCCGATGCGACACGGACAAGCAGGCCCTTGTCGTCATCCTTCAAGAGATCGAAGCGTTCTCGGCGTCAAATCATCGCAGCCTTGCGATTCTGGCCAAGACCCAGCCGCAAGCAAAAAAGCTACACCGGCAACTGGTTGATGCAAGCGTAAAGGCTACACTTCTTGCGCCAGAAATTGGCGGCGCAACAACGGGCATCGTGGTGTGCTCGCCGCATCTGGCAAAGGGTTTGGAATTCGACCGGGTTGTGATCGCCGATGCAAGCGAGGCCAATTATGCTACACAGATGGACCGCAACCTCCTCTATGTCGCCTGCACGCGCGCCATGCACCGGCTTGCGCTGATCTCCATCGGCGAAGAGACGCCGCTGCTCGGAGAAGTGCAGCTTTCATAACGAGATCGCGAGAGGTTACGAAGCCTTAACCGGCTGCGGCTATCTCGATACCATGTCTGCATTCCTCAACAAGGACGGGCTGCGGCTCCGCCAGAAAGTCCGCGCTGTCGTTGTCAACGACAGCGGCCAGTTCCTGCTGGTCCGTCCGCACGGTTATCGCGACGGCGAATGGACACTCGCCGGCGGCGGTGTCGAGCACGGCGAGACCGTTCATCAAGCGATGCGCCGTGAGATTGCGGAAGAGCTTGGCGTCGCTCTCGAGGAAGACTTGGAGCAGCTTCCGGTCGGAAATCGCTTCATCTACAGCGCGGAGCACAAGGCCAAACGCGCGTTGGATCATGACGGCCAAGACGCCGCGATGTTCGTGGTCCACTTGCCCAGCAACGCTCCCATCGCATTGCAGGCCGAGGAGATTGCCGAAGCGCGCTGGTTCAGCCGCGATGAAGCGATGCAGGCCTTCCCCGTGAAGAAGCAGCGGGAGGTTTTCGAAGCTTGCCTTGCGGCAATGGCTGCTTGAAAATCCCTGACTGGATCTATCAGTTGATCGGCAGGACCTCGAAAATTGGTTCAATCCCAGACAAAAAATTGGGCTAATAAAGTCGTCCGCTTGCCTGGTTGATCAGCTAAGATGACGTGTCCGTCTTGATTTTGGCTGACGCGGGCGGCGCCTAGTATTTGTGCAAAGGCTCCGTGAACCTTAGCAAATCGTCAAATCCAATGGCGACTGACCGATAGCAAGGCTTATGGGAAATCCTACCCAATCCGCGCCTTCGCCGTCTTCCGGAACACCACGCTGCCGATGCCGGTCAGCGCCAGCACCACGGTCAGGACGTCGGCCTGCGTAAGTCCCTCGGGCAGGAAACCAAGCGCTGCGGCCACGCCCCACAGGCTGCCGATCACGCCGGTCCAGATTGCCTTGGAGGCCCACCAGGGTTTCAGTTCTTCCATGTCGTTTCTCCACAAAAAAGGCCCGCAGGAATTGCGGGCAAACAGGTTGGTGATGGCGCCGACCGATCAGGCTTCGTTGACGGACAGCACGCCGTTGGCCACGAGCTGGACCGGCTTCGCGCTTGCAGGCGCCTTGCGATAGGCCGGTCGGCGAATGGCGATGCAGCGGTCTCGGGCGATCCGGGTAATGGTCACGCCATCGGACTGGTTGCCGCCCAGGACATGATAGGCACCGTAGTCTTCGCCGACATAGAGCCCGACATGTCCGGAACCCTGCGCGCGGCGGAACACCAGGATATCGCCCAGCTGGGCCCGGTTGGCTGGTTTCCCGAACTTCGCCCAGTTGCGCGCCCAGAGCGGGCCTTCCACCACCGGCCTGCCCGCACGCTTCGCGACGACCGCCATGAACAGGCCGCACCATGGAATGCTGTCGGCGGTGAAAGTCTTCGTGAGACCCGTCTCCTTGGCCCAGCCCATGATGGCTGCGTTGTTGTCAGGTCCGGCAACCTCGAAGGTGCCGTAGAGCCTGCGAGCCTCTTCCAGCATCCTGGGCAGCGGGCGCAGGTCATCAATCCAGCCATAGGCCGGTGGCAGCGGTTTCATGGATGTCTCCCAGTAAGTTAGCGGCCGGAAAGGCCTTTGACGGTGGCGTAGAGCACGGCGAGCGCGGTCGCGAAGGTCGAGAGCCACTTGACGAACCGGACCATGCCGGTCGCCGTGTTCCAGGCCTCGAGCAGGTCCTTCAGCTCCTTGCGGACGGCTTTCAGGTCCTCCTGCATGGCCTCGAGATCAGCCCGGATCAGGGCAATCTCGACAGCGGGATCGCGATCAGGATTGTCTGCCATCAGCGCAGCCTCCCGATGATGGTGATGTCGCCCGGGGCCGCATTGAGGGCATGTCCGGCCGGCAGATTGAAGTCCGTCTGCCGCTGCCGGGCGCCAGTCGCGTAGTGGACAAACAGCGCTTCGCGATCGAGCACGGCCGGTCCGGTCACCACCTCGAAGTGGTACTGCACGCCCGGCATGCGTCGGAACTTCTGCACCACGCAGCACAGCGTGAAATCATCGTGGAAACGCCGCGTGAATTCGCCGGCCGGCAGGTAGCCGCCGCCGTTTTCGACATTGTGCAATCCGGGCGTCCAGCGCTGGGTAATGGGCCCCTTGGGCCCTTCGAACACGTAATCAGCCCACCCGTTGATGGCGACGGACACATGCTCGCACAGGGTCCAGGCGACGCCCGCATCGTACATCTCGGCGATGGTGGGGTTCAGCTTCGGGGCCATGAACTCCAGCATCGGCCAGAGCCGCCAGGAGTTGGCCGCCCGGCGGAAGGTGAACCCGTTCTTGAATACCCCGTAGTTGATGTCGAGGTCGTGGTTGATGGCGATCACCTCGTCGGTGACCGTGGGCCGGCGTTCTTCCTGCATCGCAGTTTTCCTTTTAGCTGACCGTGACCGACACGACTTCGCGCACGACGTGGCTGCCCGACTGGCCGCCCGAGGTGCCGATCGCGGCGCCACCCTGCGTGGCGGAGAGGTTGAAGGTGTCGGTCGCGGCGTTGATGACGAAGTAGGTGGTGTTGGCGAGAATCCCGGTCGGCAGCGCGCCGCTGGTCGTGAACTGGACCCGTTTGCCGTTGGTGAGCCCGTGCCCTGTCGCGGTCACCGTAGCCGGGCTGGCGATGGTGATTGTCGCGGCGCGCGGCAGCATGCTGGCGAATGGGTTGCCGCTCAGCGCGCCATAAGCCTGGTAGGAGGTGATCGGGTTCTTGTAGCCGTAGCGCGTGCCCGATCCGGAACCGGTAAAGCTGATCGCCGCGCCGCCCGGGGTGGCTGCGATCTTGAACGCGCTGGAACTCACCACCGACTGCACGAAGTAGATGGTAAACGCCGTGATCCCGGTGGGCATGCCGCCGGTGCAATAGAACTGGACCGGATCGCCAACGGCCAGACCGTGCGAGGTCCAGTTGATATTGTTGGTCGGCGAAGGGCTGAAGGTGATCCCGGTGACGTTGGTGAGCCAGGAAACCGAGCCCGTGCCCAGCATGAACTGAGTCCCGTTGATCCGCAGGCGCTGCGGGGCCGGCGTCGCATTGTAGCCGTCGATGCCGATCAGCGTGGTCGATGTGGCGGCATAGAAATCATAGCTGTGAACCAGCGCGCGGATGGCGCGGCCCTGCCAGGTGGCGGGCGCGAAGTTGCCGCCGGACAGGTTGGAGAAGTAGCCGCCGTCAGCGCCGTACTGCTCGACCGCGCTGTATTTGTCGGCCCACTGGTAATAGTTGACCGGCAGCACGACCTGCTGGCCGCCGCTGCCAGCGCCCAGCAGGGTCATGAGCACGCCGGCCATCAGTTGAGACCCGCCCCGGTGATGACCCAGGTGGTCGCCGCGACCTTGACCAGGGTCGCCAGCCCGTAGCCATCGAGCGTGCGGCTGCCGGTATTGGCCGTGCCGGCCTGGCGCAGCGTGTCGGTGGTGATCGAGATCGTCTGGGCCGTGGCGCTGTCATTGTAGATGACGATGGCTGCACCGATCGGGAACGCGACCGAGGCATTGGCCGGGATGACGATCCCGCCGGTGGTGATGCTGATGTGCTTGCCGTTGTCGGTCAGCGCCAGGGTATAGGCGGCCGTCCTGCTGTTCTGGGGCACGCCCCGGAAGCCGACGCTGCCGGTCGCAATCGTGCCGCTATCGCTGACGGTCGAGGCCGCATTGAAGGTGCCGCCATTGATTGCCGGGCTGGTCAGCGTCTTGTTGGTGAGGGTCTGCGTATCGGTCGTACCGACCACTACGCCAGAAGGCACGGCTTTGCCGGCCCAGGAGGTCAGCGTCACATTATACGCCTGGACGTCGGTGCCGATGGCAAGGCCAAGGTTGGTGCGCGCCGTCGCCGCATCCGGGGCGCCGGTGCCGCCACTGGCGATGCCGATGGAGCCGGTGAGCTTGGCGGCAGAGAGCGAGGTGATCCACGCAGGATCGGCATAGCTGCCAGTGGCCAGCAGCGCGTTCGTACCCTGCGATGGTGCGGCGAGACCCACAGTCCAGGCTGCGATCGTGCCGCCGCCGCCGGTCATGCCGACATTGACGACGAGCGCGCCGGTTCCGCTGGTGTAGGCCGTGATCTGGCCATGCATCCAGTTGGCGGGCGTGGCCGTGCTGGTGATCGTCACCCACTGGCCAACGACGAAGGCCTTGCCGGTCTGGACTGTCAGCGACTTCGAGCCGGTGCCGATGGCAAGACTGGTCGTGCTGGTGGCATTGGTGCCCGGCGCGTTTATGGCGGTCGCCGCACTGGCCGCCGCGCTCGCGGCATAGCCGTTGGTCTCGGTGGCGAGCGCATTGGCCTGGGTGACGAAGGTCGGCAGCGCGCCGAGGAAGGATTCGGCGCGCACGTTGAAGTTCGCCGCATCCGTCCGGGACGGCGGCGTCGGCAGATCTGTGATGGGCATGGGAGCTCCCTCGGGGGGTTTACGTCAGGCCCTCGATGGTCAGGCTGCAGTAGCTGACGGTCGGGTAGGCAAGGTCGATCGAGAACTCCTTGTAGAAGCCGTAGACAGTCAGGCTTTCGAAGGTCTCGGAGCCGATCCAGAGGACCGGCGTGGCGCGGAGCGCGGCAAGGTTGCGATGAATGTCGTCGACCGCATCGGTCTGCATGACGACGCGGGCGGTCATGCGCTTGGCAAAGGCGCGCTCGACCACGGAGATGACGCCGAACTGGTCGGCTTCCTTGCGGCTGTAATCGATGATGCCGATGTCGACGCCGTGCTCGGTTTCGCCCAGCGAAAGCTGACGTCCCAGCAGCAGCGACCCGCACGACACGATGTCGGTCGGATTATCGCGGGTGATGGTGACAGTAACGACACCATTGGCGTAGACCGGCACGTCGAGGAACAGCAGCGTCGACTTGCGGCCGATCGGCTCGAAGAACCACGAGAACCAGTTGTCGATGGCATTGCCGCCGAGGTTGAAGCTCTGCGTGCTGGTGTAGTTGGTGACGCCATCAACAGTCAGCGTGACGGTGGCGCTTTCGGCATCGGTGTCGATCAGCGCCACGGCATCGACCGCACCCGGCGCCAGCACAGCCTGGAGTGACGCCGCCCGGGTGCTGGCCGTGCCCACCCGCGCATCGAACATCGCCCAGCGGTTGGTGGGGCCAAGGTCGAGCCACTTGGTCGGATCAGTGGCCGGGTTGATCCCGGTCGATGCCGCCAGCGCCTCGTAGCGCCGATGGGTTGAGGCAAGGATCACCCGGTTGCCGGTCACATAGGCGGTGCCGGCACTCCAGGCCGGATGGTCGTTTTCGGGCACGGTGCTGCTGGTCAGCATGACATCGGTGATCGTGACGGGCCGCAGCAGTTTCATGCCGCCGTCCTCGTCGACAGAGCGTCCCCATCCGGGGTCACCCGTTCGAGGATCCGAGCGGTCTTGCTGGTACCCGAAGCGATCGTGGCCGAGGCAATCCGCTGTTCACCGCGCAGGTCGGCAACTTCCTGCCGCAGAGCTCGCAGCTCATCGAGCAGCGCCGACTGGTCATCATTGGCCGGAATGGTCGCCGTGCCCATCTGGTTGGCGGCGAACTGGTCCCACCAGCCGGGTGCGCTGGATACGGTCGCAGTCGTTTCTGCATCGACACCGGTGCCGGCAGCCCGTGCGATGATCGCCAGCGTCTGCTCGAGGCTGGCGGCCGTCAGGCCCTGCAGCCGGGCCAGATCCTCTGCCGACCGGGCAGTTTCGGCAGCCTGCGACAGCAGCGCCTGGCTGAGACCGGGTAGCGCCTTGGCAGCCTCCAGGTCACCACCGCGGGCCAGCATCGAGGCATTGTTGAACTTCGCCAGCGCCTCGGCATAACTGCCAGCCTTCGTGCCCATCACGCCCCGGATCCGCTCGATCTCGGCAATCAGGCCGTCGGTAATCGCCGCCCAGACCGAGCGCAGCTTCTCTGCGGCACTGGCTGCCGCTTCGGCTGCCTGCCGCTGATCCTCGAGCGCCCAGATCTGCTGCTGCAGCGCTAGGTTGGACGCGTCGAGCTGGGCGAGATCGAGGGCCCGCAGCGCCGCGGTATCGCCCTGCAGTTCGAGCAGACGGCGTTCGAGCGAGGCGCGTTCGTCCGCAATGGCTGCCGCACTGGCCGCATCCTGAGCTGCGCCCACGAGGTCCGCGAAGGCCGGGGCCAGCTGGATCAGGGCGACATAGGCCGCCCGCCCGGCCTCGGTGCTGAGGTCCTGGGCTTCGACCAGGGCACGGAAGCCCGCGATGCTGTCGGGCATAGCGAGACCCATGCTGGCCAGCGCAGAGGTCATCTGCGCCGAGCGCGCAGCGGCCTGTTCTGTGCCGGTGTAATAGAGCGCAAAATATTCGCCGGTCGCCGCTGTCATGTCGCTGACCGAGCCGAACAGCTCGACGAGGTTCATGGATGCGTCGATCGTCAGATTGGTGGACCGGCCGAGCATGGTCATGGCGCCGGTGACCGCCTCGACGCTCGAAGCGACCCGGATCAGGGTCTCGAAATAGCCTTCGCCGACCTTCTGGAACTGGTCGAGCCCCGCAATGGCGTAGCGGGCGAGATTGTCGGCTGCGGCGCCGAACACGGCCGCCAGCTTCTCCTGGATCTGTGCGCCGGTCAGGCCCTTGAGGTCGATCTTGCCGATGTTGATCACGAAGCTGTCGAGCCGGGCCTGCACCTCGTCCAGCGACACGCCCAGCGGTCCGGCAGCGGCCGAGATGGCATCATAGAAGCCGGTGAAGATCAGGCTGAACTGACGCTCGAGCTCGCCGCTCGCCTCGGAATATTGCGTGCTGTAGCGGGTGCTGGTCGTGATCCCGAGGAACTTCTTCTTTTTCTGGATGTCGGTGTAATACTGGCCCTGGAAGCCTCCGGACATGATGCCGCCGAGCGACTGGGCACCGCCATAAATGCCCTGGCCGACGACGCTGGTCTTGGTGCCGAACAGCGAGCCGATCAGCTTGCCGATCGCGCCCACGACACCGCCCAGGATGCCGCCGATCACCGGGATCTTGTCGAGGACCGAGCCGACTTGTCTAGCAGCGCCGCCCAGAATGGCGGTAACGCCGGTCGGCTTGAACCCGGTCTGCACGCCTGCCGCGAGGTCCTCGGCGCCGTTGGTGCGGATGATGAGATTGGTAAGCCCGCCGATATTGGCCTCGATGCTGCGCAGCGACGCCAGCATGGCCGCCGAATAGCGCATGGTCAGCGTATCGACCTCGCGCAGATGATCGATGGCTTTTGCGATGCTCTCGGACTTGGCCGCACTGTCGCCGAACACCGTGCCGGTCCCGTCATTGGCAGGGTCCAGCTTGGGCCCACTGCCGCCAAAGGCCCCGCCAATTGCGACGCCAAGCGAGGCAATCACCCCGGCCGTGACCGCGCCGGCAGCAATGTTGAGCGGGAACGGCAGCGAGCGGATCGCATTGACCACGGCTTCCACCGCCTTGATGCCGGTGGTGATGATCGAGTTGCCCTGTTCGACACCGGCCCGCGCCGTATCGGACGCAGCCATGGCAGTGTCGGAGGCGACCTTAGCGGTCGTCTGCGCACCGATCAGCCCGATCTTCACCGCGGCGTTCTTGATCGCGACCGCCAGTTCATAGGCCCGGAAGGCCTTCTCCGCCGCTTCCAGTGCCTGGAATCCCTTCGAGCCCGCCTTGAAGAAGCCCTTCGCGGCGCTGGCGAGATTGCCGTAGTGGTTGATCTCGGCCGAGCCTCGCGCGGCTCGCGCCGCCGCATACTGGAACGAGGCACGGCCGTATTCGCGCTCGGCTTCGGCGATGCGCCGGGTGGCGGCCTCCTGGTCGGCGGCATAGCGGGCAAACTCGGCGGCGACTGCCCCGATCGCACCACCGACGCTGCCGAAGGCTTCGGCCATCCCTTGCGCGGCGGTCTGGGTCTGGTCGGCCATTTCCTGGAGCGTATCGAGATACTGCTCCTGTTCCTTCAGGCCGAAGTCATGCTCGATCAGCTGGCTGCGCGCGGCGCGATAGCGTTCCCAGGCCTCGACCCCGCGTTCGAGCACGATCTGCTCGCGCTCGGCCTCGAGATTGGCGAGCGCCTGTGCCCGGGCCGACTGGCCGAGCAGCGAGACCTGCAGTTCGAGCGGGGCCACCGTCTGGCGCAGGAATTCGGAACTCGCGAACGCGCGGGTGGCCTGTTCCCAGGCTTCGCCGGCTTCGAGAATGGCAATGCGCGCGGCGTCGGTCGGGGCTTTCAGCGCCGCCATGGCAACTTCCATCCGCTTGATCTCGATCGGGGCCTTGCCGATCTTCGCGGTTTCCAGCGCAAGGTTGGCCGCAAATTCCTGCGCTGCCTGCAAGGCACGCTCGGCTTCGCTCTCCTCGCGGCTGTTGCGGCCAGACCCTGCGCGGCCCGCACGGTCCGAGCGGTCAGCCCGGATCCCGGCAGCGTCGGCGGCGAGCCGATCGCGAGCGGCCTGCAGGGTGTTCTCGCGCCACTGGGCGGAGAACGCATCCATCATGGTCATGGCGTCGCCAAAGGCCGAGGTGAACTCATCGCGCACCGTCGCGCCCATACGGGCAGTCGAGCCGGCAAAGCTGTTCTCCATTCGCGGCAGGGCAACCGTTTCGATCTGGCTGATGGTGGCGAGACCGACGCGGTCCAGCACCGGGTTGACCCAGCTGGCCAGCCAGTTGAGCGCGGCAATCGCCTTATTGGCGAGATACTCGATCCCGCTGATGGCAAGATTGGCCGCGCCAACGGTGGCCTCGCCGATCACGCCGGGCAGCGCCTGCCAGACGGTGCGGATCGCACTGAACCCGCCGACCCAGCCGGCATAGATCACCGCGATGCTGATCTTGCCGACCTCGAGCACCTTCTGGAACGCCCAGACCGCCCAGTCCTTGAGGCTGGAAAAGACCGGGCCGAGGTTGAGCCCGTCGCTGATCGTGCGCCACAGCCCGCGCATAACGTCGCCGGCCGTGATCCCGACCGGGCCCAGCTTTTCCATCTCCTTGGCGGTCAGACCAAGGCTCTGGGCATAGCGATCCAGTTCCCCTGACTGCTTGACGCTGGACTGGAACAGCTTGAACGCGCCGAACGCAATCCCGGCCGCAGCGGCTGCTGCCAGCAGATAGGGATTGGTGAGCGCGGCAGCCGCTGCACTGGCAGCAAGCCCCAATACCGCCCGCGCCATGCCGCCGATGCCGACGCCAGCCTGCATCGCGATCTGGCCGATCTGGGAGCCCTGCTGCATGAACACGGTCATCGGCTTCTGGCCTGAGGCGAGGCTCACCACCACGTCGTTCAGCTGGTAGACGAGGTTCTGCATCTGGTGCCCGGCAAGCTTTGCCGAACCGCCCATCCGGGTGATGCCGCGCGTACCGACGGCCTCGATGGCCCGGTCGGCACGCCCGGCGGTCGCCGCGATGTCTCCCATGGCGCCGCCCACAGCGCGCTTCATGTCGGCCATCTCCTTCTGGAGACGGGCGATGTTGGTGATCATCTCGATTTCGAGGGTGCCGGCTTTCATCGGTTCACTCCTTCGAGATGATCAGCGCCCGGAAAGCTTGGGTGACCTTGTGGGATACAGTGGGGCGATTGGTGCCGTCGGCGATGTCGGTCCAGGGCGCCGGGCAATCGGGCTCCCGGGCATTCTGGCTTTCGGCGACGAACTCGACCGACAGGCGGCGAAGTAGCCGGCAGAGCCACGGTGCCAGTTCAAGCCCCATGCACGTCTGCCAGTGGGCGATGGTGCCCCATGACAGCGGCACCGGTCCCATGGCGCCGGGTTCGGATGCGCCAATGTCCATCAGGGTGTCGATGATCCATGGTGCCCGGATCGGCGGCATGTCGGGGAAGATGCAGTCCGCCGTCATGCGCTGGAGGCGGGTCTGCGCATCAGTATCTTCGGCTGTCTTGGCCGCAGACTGGCGCGGCTTGGGCGCTGTGCCGAGCCATGCCAGCTGCCGGACATAGAGGCTCAGCTCGCGGCCGAGCTCGTCGTAAAATTTGCCCAGTCATTGATATGCGCTGCAACCTGGGCTGCAATGAAGCCGATCGAGGGATCCTCGTAAGCCTTGCGGAACAGGGCAGCGCCTTCCAGCCCTTCGGCCGGCGGATAGGTGAAATGGTTGAAGCTGACCGTACAGGCCGCGAGAAACTCGGCCTGTTCGGCGAGCTTTTCCTCAGCCGTCTGGTCCATTTTCCCGCGCTTCTTGATCTTGTCGACCAGCAGGTTCTGCTGGCGCGACTGGGCCCGCTGATAAACCTTGGTGCCCGGGCCATAGACGGTGATCGAGAGGCGCTGGCCCTTGTCGTCGTACAGCGGGGCGTCATCGCCGCCGACCAGTTCGACGGTCGAGGTTTCGGTCGCGGCAAGCTTGGTAATGTCAAACATGAATGGTCTCCGTCAGGTGCGTGGCAGGGATCAGGGAGCCAGAACTTCAACCACGCCGATACCGGCGGAATTGGTCGTCAGCTCCAGCGTCACGGTGGCGGTGGTGATCTGGTCGACCGAGCCGACGTTCACCTTGAAACTCATGACCTGGGCCTGGAAATAGTACTTGTCGCCGTTCTGGGTGGTCACGAGGAAGCTGTGATCGCTGTCCGAGGTTGAGGCCGATTTCAGCAGGATCTGGCCAGCATCGTCGGTATCGAGACCGAGCTGGATGGTCATGGTGCCCTGGTTGAAGCTGCCCTTCTTCTTGACGACGCCGCGGCTGCCGACCGGATTGAAGGTGACGAGGTTGTACTCCCGGCCGAACTCACCGAGGTCCGACACCTCGCCGACCAGCGTCATGGTCAGCGCATTGTAGCCGGTGGGGTCGAAGGTCGCAGGGGTGGAAGCCGACACCTTCAACGTGGTGCCGGCGGAAGTCCGAACGGTCATGGCAGTGGTTCCTTATTGAAGGTGAGGCCTCAGCGCGCCTCGTTGAATGAGACGCGGAAATCATGCGTCTGCATGTGGATGTCGGTCTCCTCGTCGAGGAAATCAGGACCGGCGGAGTCGGTGTGGACGGTCACATCGGTGAGCCCATCGATTGCGGGCATGCGGTCAGCCGCTGCTGCCCGGACCGCGCGGATAATGGCCTTGGCAGCCGGATAGCTGGCGGCGAGCACCGTCACCTGCACCCGCTCGGTCACCCTGCGTTTCGGGCCGGGCGCGGCGATATTGCGGTCGGTGCTGCTGACCGACATGAGCGAGATCGCCGGAAGCGAGGTGCCCTGCGGCAGCATTCCAGCGACAATCCGCACCGCAGGGACGAGGG
>VFQO010000871.1_pt1 | contig 28011 bp, 26 predicted proteins | sample 3512331 | NCBI WGS metagenome assembly VFQO01 (sample SAMN10412371, study PRJNA504923) | tailings metagenome | isolation source: Replicate 3 from Balatoc abandoned mine | place: Philippines: Itogon, Benguet | collected 2017-08-28 | reverse complement strand
CCGCGCCGGTCTTGCGGATCAGGTTGACCATCGCCGGGACTTCCTCGGCGTCGATCTCGTAGGTAGCGATATCGCGCCCGCAGCGCTCTTTTACGCTGGCGGCAATCGCGTCGCATTTCGACTTGGTGCGGCTGGCGAGGTGGATTTCGGGGAAGATGTCCGGATTGAACGCCATCTTGTGGACGCAGACCGAGCTGACCCCGCCCGCGCCGATAACAAGGACGGTGCTGGATTTTGCTGCCGACATTTTGGGAACCTTTCGTGATGCGAATCTTGCGCGCGCCCTACCCCAACGCAGCCGGGGGGACAAATGATCCGCATTTCCTACAGAGATATGATGGGGCAAGCTGGCCGGATGATGACGCTCTGCCGCCGCCCCTTACCTGTTTCCTTCCGCCTCAGGGGCTTTGCGGGGAGGCGCTTTTCTGCTTCAGGACAGTGTCTCATGTGTCTCCAACAGACAGGAACCGGCCCGCGTGACTGAGCGAATCCCTACCCATGACGGCGCGTTGGCAGCAGCCGATGCGGTCGCTGCGATCCTGCCGCCCACCCCGCTGTTGCCGGTGGAGATCGGCGGCGTGCAGGCGTGGGTCAAAGCCGAGGTGCTGCAACCCATCGGCGCCTTCAAGATCAGGGGCGCATGGTGGCGGCTGGTGAGCCTGTCGCCGGAAGAACGCGCTGCAGGTGTGGTCGCGGTGTCATCGGGCAATCATGCCCAGGGCGTGGCGTGGGCGGCGCGGCGGCTCGGGATGAGCGCGACCATCGTGATGCCGCATGATGCGCCTGAGGTGAAGCTGGCGAACACCAAGGCGCTCGGCGCGGAGGTGATGCTGTATCAACGCCCCGGAGAAGACCGCGATGCGGTGGCGGCGCGGCTGATCGCACAGCGCGGCGGCACGCTCGTCCATGCGTTCGGCGATCCATGGGTGATCGAGGGCCAAGGCAGCGCCGCGATCGAGATCGCCGCCCAACTGGGCCGCGCGCCTTCTCGGATCGTCGCCTGCTGCGGCGGCGGTGGCCTTGCGGCAGGGCTGGCGCTCGGCGCGCCTGACAGCGAGATCCATCCGGTCGAGCCGGTGGGTTGGGACATGGTTGGGCAGGCAATGGCGACAGGCGGCATCGTGCAAGCTGCGCCTGATGCCCCCAAGACGATCTGCGACGCGCTCCAGCCGCTCGCAACCAAGCCGATCAACCTCGCCGTGCTGCAAGGCCGCGCCGAACCGGGCGTGGCCGTCACCGATGCCGAGGTGCGCACCGCCCAGCGCTTCGCCTTCGCCAACCTCAGACTGGTGGTCGAACCCGGCGGCGCAGCGGCGCTGGCGGCGGCGCTGGCGGGCAAGGTGCCGGTGGATGCAAACACGGTGATCATGCTCACCGGCGGCAACGCCGATCCGGCGGCTTATGCGGCAATGCTGACCGGCCCCCACTAGCCTGTGGATAGCGTCACATTGCCGACACTCTTGCTCCATATGGCCACCGCCTGACGTTACGTAAGGACACCCCCTCCCCATGGCGACACAGGCAAAGCGGATCATCGAGGATGCAGTGGTCCGCAAGGATGCGAAGGTCGGCGAAAAGCTGCTCGACAAGGCATTCGCGCTGGCATTCAAAGGCCTCGTCTATGCCCAGATCTGGGAAGACCCGGTGGTCGATATGGAAGGGCTCGACATCCAGCCGGACAGCCGCGTGATGTGCATCGCCAGCGGCAGCTGCAACGCGCTGTCCTATCTGACCGCGAACCCCGAAAGCGTCACGGCGGTCGACCTCAACCACGCGCATGTCGCGCTCGGGCGGCTCAAGATTGCGGCGATCAAGTATCTGCCCAATTATGAACGGTTCCACCGCTTCTTCGCTCACGCAGATCACAAGGAAAATGCCGAAGTCTATAAGACCATGATCGCGCCCCACCTCGATCTGGTCAGCCGCGCCTATTGGGAGCAGCGCGACATTCGCGGGCGGCGGCGCATCTCGTACTTCACCAAGGGCGTCTATCGCAAAGGCTTGCTCGGCAACTTCATCGGCGTCGCCCATGTGTTCGCCAGGCTCTACAAGATCGACCTGTCCAAGGTGCTCGAAGCTCAGACGCTCGAGGAACAGCGCGAAGTGTTCGAGCGCGAGCTGGCCCCTGTGTTCGAGAAGAAGTTCATCCGCTGGCTGACCGATCAGCCTGCCTCACTGTTCGGCCTCGGCATCCCGCCAGCGCAGTTCGAACACCTTGCGGGCGATGAACGCATGGCCGAAGTGCTGCGCCGCCGTCTCGAAAAGCTCGCCTGCGACTTCGCGGTGAAGGACAACTATTTCGCGTGGCAGGCATTCGGTCGGGGCTACAGCCGCGAGGCCGATGCGCCCCTGCCGCCCTATCTGCAACGCGGCAATTGGGAGGTGATGAAGGAGCGGATCGACCGGCTCGACGTCACCCGCGCCAATATGGGCGACTGGATCGGCGGGCGCGAGGAGGCGAGCATGGACCGTTTCGTGCTGCTCGACGCGCAGGACTGGATGAACAACGCGCAGCTCGACGATCTGTGGGGCAAGATCACCCGGGCCAGCCGCGCCGGTGGGCGGGTGTTGTTCCGCACTGCAGCCGAGCCGAGCCTGCTGCCGGGCCGTCTGGATGACACGATCCTGTCGAAGTGGCGCTATCTTGAGGAAACCTCCGCCGACCTAACTCGCCGCGATCGTTCGTCGATCTATGGCGGCGTGCATGTGTACGAGCTGGCGTAATGGCGAGCGCGGGATCATCTCACGCCGCGCTGATGAACGAGGTCTATCGCGGGCAGCGCCATATCTATGACTTCACGCGCAAGTACTACCTCTTCGGGCGCGACACGCTGATCGCAGGACTGGCGGCCAAGCCTGGGATGCGGGTGCTGGAAGTTGCCTGCGGGACGGGACGCAATCTGGCGAAAATTGGCAAGGCCTGGCCAGGGGTGCGCTTGTTCGGCCTCGATATCTCCGCCGAAATGCTGAAAAGTGCCCGCGCTGCACTCGGGACCGAGGCGTGCCTGGGCGAAGGCGATGCCTGCTCGTTCGATCCGCAGGCGCTGCTGCGAGAGCCCGCGTTTGAACGGATCGTGCTGTCCTATTCGCTGTCGATGATCCCCGACTGGGAACGCGCGCTGGATCACGCGGCGGGGCTGCTGGCGGATGCGGGCGAGCTGCACGTCGTCGACTTCGGTGACCTTCAAGGTCTGCCAGGCCTCTTCCAGACCTTGCTCAGGGGATGGCTTGCCAAGTTTCACGTGGAACCGCGCGCCACCTTGCCCGCCGTCGCTGCCCGCATTGCCCATTCCCGAGGGCTTCGGCTGGAAAGTCGGCGCGGCCTGCTCGGATATTACCAACTGCACGTACTGAGCGCCTGATAAGGGCTCGAATCGCTGGAAAACTCTGGCGTCCGCCCTTGCCTGCCGCTGCCGCCTCCCTAATCCCTTGCGGGTGAGCGCACATATCGACATCGGCCAAGATCCAGGGCGGCAAAAGGTCACGATTGACCTTGAGGAACTGCTCGCCACGCGCCTGCTGGTGCAAGGCAATTCGGGCTCGGGCAAGTCGCACCTGCTGCGCCGATTGCTTGAGGAATGCGCTGGGCAGGTGCAGCAGGTGGTGATCGATCCCGAGGGCGATTTCGTTACGCTGGCGGATGCATTCGGCCATGTGGTGATCGACGGCGCGGCTTATTCCCCGCGCGAGATTGAAGCCTTGGCCGGACGGGTGCGGCAACACCGGGCCTCGGTTGTGCTGACGCTCGACGAGCTTGAGGTGGAACAACAGATCCGCTGCGCCGCACTGTTCTTGACCGCACTGTTCGATGCCCCGAGGGAGCATTGGTATCCCGCGCTGGTGGTGGTTGACGAAGCGCAGATGTTCGCGCCTGCCGCCGCGGGCGAGATGAGCGATGACACTCGCCGGTTGACGCTGTCTGCCATGACCAACCTGATGTGCCGCGGGCGCAAGCGGGGGCTGGCAGGGATCGTCGCGACCCAGCGCCTCGCCAAGCTGGCGAAGAACGTCGCGGCGGAGGCAAGCAACTTCCTGATGGGCCGCACCTTTCTGGATATCGACATGCAGCGCGCCGCCGACCTGCTCGGCATGGACCGCAGGCAGGCGGAGCGGATTCGCGATTTGCAGCGCGGGCAGTTCCTCGGCCTTGGCCCGGCGATCAGCCGCCGTCCAGTGGCCGTGAATGTCGGCCCGGTCCGCACCGGCGGCCGAAGCAGCGGCGGTGGTCTGCTCCCGCTGCCGGAGGCGGATGGCGACGCGATGGAGGCGCTGTTGACCAACCGGCTGGCCGAAGCGGCCAGCGACGCGGGCGTCCGCCGTCCAACGCCAGCGCCGCGCCCAGCGGTCGATATTGAGCAAGCTCTGCGCGCTCTCCCGTCCCTGCCGCCCGCGCCCAAGCCGGTGCCGCAGGTTGACGTTGCCCCATTGGCTCCCAAGCCTGCAGCACCGCCCGAGCCCGCCATAGCCGCAGCCAGCGCCGAGGATGTGGTGCGCGAACTCGCGCTCAGCGAAGGCGCGACCTTCCGCCCAGCAACTGCCCTGTTCCGCGATTTCGCGATCCGGTGCCGCCAGCAGGGTGTTGCCAGCGCGCAAATCGACCTCGCCCGCTTCCGCCGCATGTTTGCCTGCGAAATTGGCGGCTTCGGCCGTCTCGAAGGTGCTGTGCGTGACAGGGTCGAGTCGTTGATCACAGGCGTCGATGACGATGTGCTCGCCCCCTATCTCGCCATGCTTGTCGCCGAGGTGCTGGGGGAGCCGATGCCGGACGAAGAGGAACTCGCGCGGCTTTACGGCAGTTCCTCACCCAGCCGCATCCGCCGCTTGCTCGACCATCTCGAGCGCAGCGGATTGATCGTAGTGCGCGAAGAATTCGGCGGAGAGCGGGTTATCACCGTCCCCGGGATACCCGGCTGCGACGATACGACCAAAGCCGCCTGACCGCGGGCAAAGCGGGGTGCCCCGCCCTGCCTCGGGTTTAGCCAGCGGCGGCTTCCCGGAAGGTTACCAGCCTACGCTTGTCCTCGTCCCAAAGTGTCAGCAGCAAGGGGCTGATCGTCTCGGGCACTGTAAAGCGGTTGAGATCACGCAACTGCGGATGGGCTTTCAGCACCTCTTGCAAGCGATAGAACGGGATGCGGCTCGCAAGGTGGTGAACGTGGTGTACGCCGATATTGGCGGTGAACCAGCGCAGCGGCTGCGGCAGATCGAGATGGGAGCTGCCGTGCACCGCCGCCTCGTGGAAGGTCCAATCCTCGCGGCGGTCCCAGTGCGCATCCTCAAACTGGTGCTGGATGTAGAACAGATAGACGCCGGTTGAAGCAGCGATCAGCAGCGCCGGGAGGACTACCAGCAGCGTCGTCCCCAGGCCGAAGGCGTAGATCAGGCCTGCAAGGACACCAGCCGTCGCCAGATTGGTCGCCATCGAGCTGACCCAGTAAATCGATCCTTCTTTCATCAGGCCAATCGGCAAGCGATGACGGATCAGGAACAGGTAGGCCGGACCGACCCCCAGAAGGATCAGCGGGTGGCGATAAGCGCGGTACAAGAAGCGTTGCAGCGGGTTGAGCGCCTGAAACTCCTTCACCGTCAGCGTGTCGACATCCCCAAATCCGCGGGCGTCGAGATTGCCGGTGTTCGCGTGGTGGAGCGTGTGCGACCGGCGCCAGCAATCATAGGGCGTGAAGGTCAGCACGCCCAGCGCCCGCCCGATCCAGTCATTGCCGGCCCGCTTGGTGAGGAAGGCGCCGTGCCCGCAATCATGCTGGATGATAAAAACCCTCAGCAGCAGCAGCCCCGCCACCGGCGCCAGTGCCAGCGCCACGTAATAGCCAGCGTCGATGGCGAACAGCATCCCAAGAATCACCGCGAGGAACGGGACCAGAGTAATCGCCAGCTCCCAGATGCTCCGCCCCGTGTGTGGCTTGATGAAGGGCTTGAGTTGCGAAACCAGCTTTCGTGGTTCCAGCGAAACAGCGTCCGCAGCGGCCGCGGACATAGGAGCGTGCATTAATTCTCTTCCCAAACCAAAATCATTCCAGAACCTGATACAGACATCTCTGCCAAACCGCCAGCCTGCGCGACGCTAGCCAGTGCAAGTATTCTGACGCATCGCACAGCGGAAACGGGCGCCGGCTGCACATGGTGCATCGGCAAGCATTGCGAGTCCCTTAAAGCCTGCCGCATCTTGCGCTTCCCAGACGTCAAAACCGAGACAAGCGACCGCTTGGCACGCCCGAAATGAGGTTAATCGGCAGCAGCCACCGGCCTCACAGCGGCAACCGTGACGCTCTGGCTGTTCATCTCCAGGGCCCCGAAGGCGGTCAGGAAGGCAACATCGCCGATATCGCGACCCACCCCGATCAAGACGGTTTCGCTCGCTTTGGCCATGTCGGTTGCATCGACCAGATGCCATGCCCCGTCGAGGAAGACTTCGACCACGGCGTGGAAATCAGGCGGGGTCACGCCGAGCGCGTAAACACTCGCGATTCGTGCCGGTATGTCGGCGGCCCGGGCGAAGGTGATCATCAGATGCGCGTAATCGCGGCAGATGCCCTCGCGGCCATGGAAAGTATCGATCGCGGTCGTATCCGGATTACTGGAGCCCGGCACATAGGAGAGGTGCCCGGCAATCCAGTCCCGCATCGCAGCGATCTTGGCGCCGCCCTCCAGCGCGCCGAATTCGGTCTGCACCAGATCGACGAACTGGTTTGACGGGCAGTAGCGTGAGGGAAACAGATAAGGGACAGCCTCACCCGGCAAACGGTGAAACGGCACCGCCGGCAGGAGCGCATATTTGGCGGGGCTGCGGTCGATCGTAACTGTGGCTTGATAGTCCACCAGCATCCGCCCGCCAGTGCGAAGCCAGATGCGCTCACCGATGCGGTCCTGCGCTGCGACGCGGCCGAAATAGTCATGCGGCGTGACCGTGATGTGCGCTTGTTCAATCCGCTGCCCGGCGATTGCGGCAGCCTCCACTTGCAGTAGGACATCGCATGGTGCCTCGAACCAGTAATCAAGCTGCACGTTGATTTGGAGAGTCACGATCAGCGTTCCATTCGCGAAAAAGTTGCCAGCGGGTGCCGCGGCCAATGCCGCAAGAACCCCGCCAGCCGGTGCATTGTTTCTGAAGTGGCCGAAAGAATCGGCACGCCGCCAATCGCGTCTTGCCTGTGCGGGCCAGTAACGCACCGCAAGCTTGCAGGCCAGCCTCTCTACGCGGTGCATCCCGGGGCTTGGAGACAAAGGCGCTGCCTGCGGATATAGGCTCCGGCATGGCCCGGCTGATCCTATTCAACAAGCCCTTCGGGGTGCTCTCGCAATTCACCGATCGCGGGTCAGAGATGGTGCGTGCAACCCTGTCGGACTTCATCACAGTGCCAGATGTCTATCCCGCCGGACGGCTCGACCGCGATAGCGAGGGGCTGCTGCTGTTATGCGATGATGGCCGGTTGCAGGCGCGGATTGCCGACCCACGGTTCAAACTGCCCAAGACCTATCTGGTACAGGTCGAAGGTGAACCGCAAGACGAGGCCTTGGCGACATTGCGCAAAGGCGTCCGCCTCAAGGACGGCATGACCCTGCCCGCCGAGGTCGGGCGGATCGATCCGCCCGAATTATGGCCGCGCAATCCGCCCATTCGCGAGCGCAAGTCGGTCCCCGATCACTGGCTGAAGCTCACGATCCGCGAAGGTCGCAACCGGCAGGTGCGCCGCATGACGGCGGCAGTGGGTCTGCCCACCTTGCGCCTCGTGCGCTGGTCGATCGGCGACTGGACCGTAGCCGGGATTGCCCCTGGCGAATTCTCCGAAATCACGGTCTAGTCAGCCGCAAGCGTTAGTCCTCGGCTTCGAAGGCGAGGCTGCCTGCATTGACCAGCAGCGCGATCACCTCCAGCGTCGCGGGCGCGCTGTTTGCAGGCACCGCAAGCTCGGTTTCGGCACAGACCCGCTCGGCAAACCGGGCCGTATCATCGCTGCACGCAATGCAGTTACCGTCGACGAACAGCAGAAGCGATGTGTCCGTCTCGCGGATCAGGGAGAACCGGCTGGCGGGATTGCGCACCAGCGTCATGCCCGCTGCAAGCCGCTGCTGGATGTCATCCGCGTCTTCGGCATGTTCCGGACGCCAGTCGATCTCGGGGTTCTTGGGTGTAGTGTTGTATTGACCGAACCACCGGGCAAACCGGGCCTTGTCGAGCAGGGTCTCGGCGATCATGGCCTGCAACTGCGCAAGCGCCTCCGCACTGATTTCACCCGGATTGTCCTGCTGCAATAGGTGCGGATCGCCATAGCGATCACTGTCCGACAGGTCGGGGATCATGTCATCAGCCCAGGCCTCGATCAATTCCGCACGCGATGGGGCGCGAAAGCCGATCGAATAGGTCATGCAATCATCCCCGATCGCCACGCCGCGATGGGCCACGCGCGGCGGGACGTAGAGCATGTCGCCGGGCTCAAGCATCCATTCCTCGGTCGCCTGGAAATCTGCGAGCAGACGCAACCCGTCATGAGCCAACAGCTCGGTATCGTCATCGCACAGCGCGCCAACCTCCCAGCGGCGGCGGCCGAGGCCCTGTACCAGAAACACGTCGTAGTGATCGAAATGCGCACCCACCCCGCCGCCATCGACGGCATAACTGACCATCACGTCGTCGATGCGCCAATTGGGCACGAAGCGAAACGGATCCAGCAAGGCGGCAACGCTCGGCAGATGATGATCGACCGATTGTACCAGCAGCGTCCAGGGATCACGGCCCGCCTTGGCAAAGCGGCTTTCGGGCACGGGGCCATGTTCCAGCTCCCAGGCATGATCCCGGCGCGTGATGATGCGCGATTCGACCAGCGGTTCGCAGGCAAGACCCGCTAGCTCATCAGGGTCGACCGGATTGGTCCAGCAGTCCCATGCCGAACGGATCAACAGCGGCTTTTGCTGCCAGTAATCCCTCAGGAAAGCGGTGACGTCGAAGTTGCTAAGCTGCATTCACTTGCGGCTTTTGCGGGCGGCATAACGCGCATCGCGCGCCGCCTTCTGCTCGGCCTCGGTCTTTTTGGGAGCGTCGGCCTTCTCACTTTTCCGCAGCGCTTCGGCGCGCTTTTCCTCAAGCAGGCGCTGCTTTTCCTCGCGCAATTGCCGTGCTTTCTCGCTCTTTTCAGCGGCAAGCGCTTCCCGCTTTGCGCGGCGTTCGAGCCGTTCGGCCAATTCGGCGGCGTCCAGCTGGGGCGCTGCCTTCATCTTTTCCAGAGCCTTGCCCTTTGCCCGGGAAGAGGCCGCAGCCCTGTCCTGAAAGCTCGGCTCTTTGAAACCTCTCATCGGTATCTTCTCCTGCCGGCATGCCAATCGCAGCACGGCCAAATTGAATGACTACGGGAAAATCCCGGTGGTGGCGGTGTCTTCGGCGCCAGATGGCAACCGGTCGTATCCGCGCCACAAAAACGCGCGGATCAAACACTCACCGTGTGGCCCCTAGAGGATCATGGCCCGGATCAACAGGCCTGATCGGAGGCTACCATTCAATATTGCTTTAAGCGTTGGGATTTGTGGCGCAGCGCCAATGGCGAGAGGCCCGCCGCGCAACATCCGCAATTTTGCTGCAAACCGGACGGAACGGGGGCCGCCGCAGCGCTCGGCCGCATGTGTCTACACTTGCGCGCCGGATGCCGACTTCGTAATCGGGCCGCTAGATGAAAGCGAGCGCATCACGGTGGTTTCGGCCTGTTCGGGCCATGGCTTCAAGCATTCCGCCGCCGTGGGTGAACACGCTGTGCGGTTGATCACGGAAGGCACAGCCGCGGCCATCCCCGCCTTCGATCCGCGCCGCCTAGCAGGAAGCCAGCTGACATGAACGCACCTGCCCCACTGATCGCCGCCGAGAACCCTGCGCGGGCCGAACAGGTCGCGCTGCTCACTCAGATCGAGCAGCGGCTCCGCTGGCTATCTTCATGGACGGTGCACAACGCCAACAACCTGCGCGAAAAGCGTGATGGGCTGAAGGTTGGCGGGCATCAGGCGAGCTGCGCTTCGATCACGGCGGTGATGACCGCGCTCTATTTCCACGCCCTGCGACCGCAGGACAAGGTGGCGGTAAAGCCCCATGCGGGGCCGGTGCTGCACGCGATCCACTACCTGCTGGACGAACAGACCCGCGAAAAGCTGGAACGATTCCGGGGTCTCGGCGGCGTCCAGTCCTATCCCAGCCGCACCAAGGACACGATCCCGGTGGATTTCTCCACCGGATCGGTCGGCCTAGGCGTAGCGGTGACCGCGTTCAGCAGCCTCGTGCAGGATTACCTCGTCGCCCACGGCAAGCTCGCCGAGGCCGACACCGGCCGGATGATCGCGCTGATGGGCGATGCTGAGCTCGACGAAGGCAATATCTACGAATGCCTGATCGAAGGCTACAAGCACGATCTGCGCAATTGCTGGTGGATCGTCGACTACAACCGCCAATCCCTCGACGCGACCACCGCCGACCGGATGTTCCGCCGCTTCGACGACATCTTCGAAACCTGCGGCTGGCGGGTGGTGACGCTGAAACACGGGCGCTTGCAGCGCGAGGCGTTCAAGCGCCCCGGCGGGCAGGCGCTGGAAGACTGGATCGAGAATTGCCCCAATGCCGATTTCGCGGTGCTGACCTATCTAGGCGGCGCGGCATGGCGTGAGCGGCTGACGCGCGATCTGGGCGATGCGAAGGGCGTGGCCGAACTGCTGGCCGCGCACGATGATGCGCAGCTCGCCCGGCTGATGACCAACCTTGGCGGTCATTGCATCGAGACGCTGATCGACGCTTTCGACAATGTGACCGACGATCGCCCGACGCTATTCATCGCTTACACCGTCAAGGGCTATGGCCTGCCGCTCGCGGGGCATAAGGACAACCACTCGGGCATGATGAACACGACGCAGATCGAAGGTCTGCGCGCGGAACTCGGCATCGAACCGGGTCATGAGTGGGACAAGTGGGCCGGTCTTGGCGACAATCTCGCTGCGCGGCTCGAAGCGCTGGTCAAGGATAGCCCGATTGCCCGCAAAGTGGCGGAACACCGAGCGCCCGCGGTGCCCGTGCCCGCGCGTCTGCCAGTGCCCGAGGGCGCCGTGCAATCAACGCAGGCCGCCTTCGGGCGGGTGCTGTTCGATCTCGCCAAGTCGGACGAGGCGCTGGCTGACCGCCTTGTCACCACCGCGCCCGATGTGACGCAGACCACCAACCTTGGCGCCTTCGTCAACCAGCGCGGGCTGTTCCGGCGGCAGGAACTCGCCGACGTGTTCCAGAAGGCGCGCATCCCTTCAGCGCAGAAATGGACGGCGACGACAGCAGGACAGCATATCGAGCTAGGCATTGCCGAGAACAACTTCTTCCTGTTGCTCGCTTCGCTGGGCCTCGCCGCGCCGCATTTCGGCACGCGACTGCTGCCAGTGGGGACAGTCTATGATCCCTTCATCGCCCGCGGCCTCGATGCGCTCAATTACGGCTGCTACCAGGACGCCCGGTTCCTACTCGTCGGCACGCCTTCGGGCATCACGCTGGCGGGCGAAGGCGGCGCGCATCAGTCGATCAATACGCCGCTCATCGGGATGGGCCAACCGGGCCTGGAGAGCTTCGAGCCTGCCTTTGCCGATGAGGTCGCACTGCTGATGCGCTGGGCGTTTGCTCATATGCAGGCGGACGACGGCAGCTCGGTCTATCTGCGCCTCACCACCCGTCAGATCGAGCAGCTGCCGCGCGGCAGCGACGCCTGGGAGTCCGATGCGCTCGCTGGGGCCTACTGGCTGCGCGAGCCTGCGCCCGGAGCCACGGCCGCGATCGCCTATTGCGGCGCGGTCGCGCCTGAGGCGCTAGCGGCGTGGAAGGCGCTGCATGACGATCTGCCCGGTCTGGGACTCCTGGCCGTGACATCACCCGACAGGCTGCACCGCGATTGGTCTGCTGCGCGAGCCGCACGTTGGAACGGAAGTGCGCGACAGCCGAGCCATATCGAGAATCTGCTCAGCCTGCTTGCCCCCAGCGCAGGCCTCGTCACCGTGCTCGACGGCTCGCCTGCCGCGCTCTCGTGGCTTGGCGGCGTGCATGGACACAGGGTCAGCCCGCTCGGCACCGACCGCTTCGGCCAGACCGGCGACCTGCCTGATCTCTACCGCACCTATCGCCTTGATGTCGAAGCCATCATCGATGCCATGGCCGAGCTGTTCCTCAATTGAGCGCTGAGCGTCCCTCCGCGCCGCTCGACGCCTATGAAAAGCGCATCTTGCGCCTGCTGCAGGAGGACGCCTCGCTCTCCAATGCCGAGATCGCCGAGAAGGTCGGCCTGTCCGCTTCGCCGTGCTGGCGGCGGATCGATCGTCTGGAGCGCGAAGGCTTCATCAAGCGCCGCGTCGCGCTGCTGGATCGTCGCAAGGTCGGGCTGAACGCGCAGATTTTCGCACAGGTCAAACTGAACGCCCACGGCCGCGCCAACCTCGACGAATTCGCCGCCGCGATCCGCGATCTACCCGAAGTGCTCGAATGTTATGTGATGATGGGTTCGGTCGACTTCCTGCTGCGCATCGTCGCGCCCGATATCGAGGCTTATGAAAAGCTGTTCTTCAACCGCCTGTCGCAATTGCCGGGCGTGCAGGAAGTGAACTCGACCGTGGCGCTGTCAGAGATCAAGTCAACCACGGCGCTGCCGCTGGACTAGGAGCCGGGTTTGGCGTTTCGCACGATTTGACCGATTAGACGAAAATTATCGCAAGAACTGACCGATAATTCATCCAAGTCGGCAATCTTGGGTGAGATTTTCCCCGCCAGAACTGCACAATGGGCCCCGCCAATCAGGAGCCCTTTGACCATGCACCTTCTTCACCAAAGCCCCGGCACCCCGCCCGAAGCGGTCCATGTCATGCGTGACCCAGCCACCGGGCTGGAAGGCGTAATCGTGCTCCATTCCACCCGCTTGGGCGCCGCTGCCGGGGGCTGCCGCTTGTGGCGCTATCCTGATGCCGCCGCCGCTGCGACCGATGCACTGCGGCTGGCAGAGGGCATGGCCTACAAGAACGCGCTTGCCGATCTGCCACTGGGTGGCGGCAAAGCCGTAATCCGCTTGCCGCAAGGTCATTTCGACCGCGCCGCGCTGTTCCGGGCCTTCGGGCGCGAGGTCGCGCGGCTTGACGGTCGCTACCTCACCGCTGAGGATGTCGGCACCGGGGTGGCGGACATGGAATGGGTAAGAACCGAAACCGCCCATGTCGCGGGCCTCCCCGCAGCGCAAGGCGCAGTCGGCGGCGATCCTTCACCCTGGACGGCGCTCGGTGTGCTGAGAGCCATGGAGGAAGCCGTCAGGCGGCGCCATGGCACCGGGCTTCCTGGCGCGACTGTCGCCGTCCAAGGCCTCGGCCACGTCGGCACCCACCTGTGCGAACTGCTCGCAGGCGTCGGCGCGCGGCTGGTGGTGGCCGACGTCGACCCGGGACGCGCCGCCGCCTGCTCCGCCAAATTCGATGCGCAATTGGTCGCCCCCGATGCGATCCTCGATGTGCCGTGCGATGTGTTCGCTCCCTGCGCGCTGGGAGGCGTTTTGGACGAGCGCGGCGTGGGCCGGCTCAAGGCCCAGATCGTTTGCGGCGCGGCCAATAATGTGCTCGCCAGCGACGCCGATGGACTGCGGCTGGTGACACGCGGCGTGCTCTATTGCCCCGACTATGTCGTGAACAGCGGCGGAATCATCAACGTCTGCGCCGAGCATCTGGGTTGGAGCACCGCCGAGGTCGAACGCCGAGTGGGCCAGACCGGACAGCGGCTACGCGCGGTGCTCGATCATGCCGAGCAGCGCAGCTTGGCCCCGCACCGCGCAGCAGATGCGCTCGCTCAGGCGCGGATCGCAGCAGGCTATGCTGCAAGCGCGCAGGCTGCCTGAGGGAGCGCATTGCTGCGCTGCATTGAGATGTTTCACCCCCCGCCTAGAAGGTCGATGTGCCGATCCCACCATCGACCACCAGCGATTGGCCCGTGACGTAGCTCGCCTGCGCGCTGCAAAACATCGTGACCAGTGCGCCCAGATCCTTGGCATCGCCGAACCGTCCGGCGGGGAGACGCACCGCGTTGACGAAGGCGGCAACCTCCTCGTCATAGCTGCGCCCATTGGCGGCGGCGCGCGGTGCCAGCATGTCCTCGATCCCCGGCGTGTGGTGCATCCCCGGCAGCACCGAGTTGATCGTGACATTGTGCGGCGCAAGCTCCTTCGAGATTGCGTGGCAGTAATTCGCCAGCGCCGCGCGCGGCGGGCCGGATAGCACCCGCATCGCGGCGGGATACTTGGCCGCTCCCGTGCTGATATTGACGATCCGCCCCCAGCGCCGCGCCACCATCGGGCCTGTGACCGCCTTGATATAGTCGATCGGGCTCAAGAGCGCGGTCGCGACCGAACGCTCGAAATCCTCGCGCGAAACCTCGCGGAAATCGCCGGTGAAAGGCGGCGGCGCGCAGGTGGCGACGAGAATGTCTGGATCGGGGATGGCAGCGAGGATTGTCGCCCGCCCTTCAACCGAAGCGTGATCGGCGACAAGTGCATGAACTTTGGCGCCGGTTTCAGCGGCAATTGCCTTGCAGGTCGCCTCCAGCCGCTGGGCCCCGCGCGCCGAGATGAATACTTCCACCCCTTCACGGGCCAGTGCCAGCGCCGCCCCATGCCCCATACCGGCGCTGCCGCCGTTCACCAGCGCTGTACGCCCCGCGATACCGAGATCCATGCCCGCCTCCCTACCTGCCCCCGGTGACGTAGAGGCACTGCCCCGTCACCCAGCTCGCTGCGGGCGAAGCCATGAAGACCACGGCGGCGGCAATATCCTCCGGATCGCCATATCGGCCGAGCGGGATGCCGATCATGCCGAGCAGCTTCTCGCGCTTCTCATCGGTATCCGTGCCCATGCATTCATCGAAATTCTCGGTTGGCACCGGGCCGGGCGCGACGGAGTTGACCCGGATTTTGGGCGCCAGTTCGACCGAGAGCGTGCTTGTCAGGCTGTTCACTGCCGCCTTGGCCGCGCCATAGGGCCCATTCTTGACCTGCGGGCCAAATGCCGAACGCGACGAGATATTGACGATCGCCCCGCCCCCCTCGCCCATATGCCGTGCCGCAACGCTAGCGCCCATCCACACCGCTTTCAGGTTGAGCGCGATTTGCGCGTCGAAGTTTTCCTCGGACGTCCGGGTGAGATAGCGCGGCGTTGCATCGGGGATGCCGCCCGCATTGTTGACCCAGATGGTCAGCTTGCCAAATTGCGCGATGGTCGCCTCCGCCAAGCGTTCAAGCGCCGCGCCATCGGTTGCATCAGTCGCCAGCGGCAGCGCGCGGCGGTCCAAAGCGGTGATCTCTCCCGCGACAGCATCAAGATCAGCCTGCGTGCGCGACGCCAGCACCACATCCGCGCCGGCCTCGGCCAAAGCAATCGCTATCGCCCGCCCGATGCCCTTGCCCGCTCCGGTGACAACAGCCACCTCACCATCAAGCCGAAACCGATCCAGAATCCCCATGAAACCCCCCTGCGCTGCAAAGCCGAGAGCAAACCTACGGCCGCCACGGACAAGGAACACTGACGCTTCAAATAGGCGTACCATGGGATGGGCGGATGGAGCCGAAGGTGGCGGTGAGGGAATGTGGGGAAGGTATTGCTGGGCATCGGCGGTGCCATAGCCAAAATTAGGTTGATCCGAGGCAAGCAAGACCTTGCTTGATCTCACCGATTTGAGCCGTTAGGTCATTCGCTAGCGGGGCGAAGCAACCTCCTGTTCAGGCCGAGAAAAGCCCAAGCGTTGCCTCGTAATCTTGCCTCATCGGGCAAGGTGCATTGTGCGAGGTTCACTTGGCGTCACTCGGTCTTACCCCTTCGATCACATTCAACGATCTGCTTCGCGTTTTCACCCGCATCGGCCTGCTCAGCTTTGGCGGGCCTGCCGGCCAGATTGCGCTGATGCACCGCGAGCTGGTGGAAGAACGCACATGGATCAGCGAGGAGGATTTCCTCCACGCGCTCAATTTCTGCCACCTGCTGCCGGGGCCCGAAGCGCAGCAGCTCGCCACATGGATCGGATGGCGGCTGCATGGGTGGCGCGGTGGGCTGGCGGCGGGGCTGCTGTTCGTCATCCCCGGCGCGCTGATCATTCTGGCGCTGTCCGTGCTTTATGGGATCGCGGCTAACCTCAGCTGGGTTGAGGCGCTGTTCCTCGGCGTGAAAGCGGCTGTGCTGGCGATTGTGGTGCAGGCGCTGCTGCGGATCGCAGGGCGCGCGCTGGACACCAACCTGAAGCGCGCACTGGCGATAGCGGCGTTTGTCGGGCTATTCCTGTTTGATCTGCCGTTCCCACTGATCGTGCTGGGTTCGGGCGTCATCGGCATGATGGTGGCCGCAAAGCGACCTGATTTGCTGGCGCTCAAAGCCGGTAAGGCGGGCCAAGTGCTGCCCGAGCGTCCGTGGCGCAGCACGATCCTTTCTGTTGCATTGTGGGGCGCCGTTTGGGCCGCGCCGCTGTTGCTGATCGCAGTAACGCTGGGTCAGGATCACGTGCTGTGGGAAATCGGCGCATTCTTCTCGCAATTGGCGATCGTCACCTTTGGCGGGGCCTATGCTGTGCTGGCATACATGGCGCAGGAAGCGGTGCAGGGTTTCGGCTGGCTCCAGCCCGGCGAGATGGCTGACGGCTTGGGCCTCGCCGAGACCACGCCGGGACCGCTGATTCTGGTCACGCAATTCGTCGGCTACCTTGCAGCGTTTCGTGCACCCGAGCCGTTTTCGCCCATAGTCGCCGGGCTGCTCGGCGCGGGGCTCACAACGTGGGTGACCTTTGCGCCGTGCTTCATGTGGATCTTCGCCCTCGCCCCTTGGATCGACCGGTTGGGCAATGCCGTGCGGCTAAAGGGCGGACTGGCGGCGGTGACGGCAGCGGTTGTCGGCGTGATCGCCAACCTCACTGCATGGTTCGCTCTGCATGTGCTGTTTGCCGAGGTCGGCCAGCGCAACTTCGGTCCCCTGCGGCTCTATTGGCCCGACCCGGCGAGCTTCGACTGGCGCGCCGGTGTGCTGGCGGCGATCGCCTGCGGGCTTGCGTTCGGTCTAAAGTGGTCGGTGCTGCGCATTCTCGCAGTTTGTGCCGTGGGCGGGTTGGCATTGAGCCTCCCGCTTTAGAGCCAACCTGCCGCCCAGGCGATCACAACTGCGGCGGGCACCAGCAGGGCCTGCGCCAGCAGCGTGCCAGCGAGGCGGCTCAGCGACACCCAAATCATGGCGCGGCGGAAGGTCGCCTCGCTGACGCTGCCATCAACCACATCGTCGGTCAGCGCCGAGATTTGCGGGTCGATCAGGGCGAATAGCAGGATCGTCGCAAAGCCGTTGACGATGGCGGTCATCTGGGAGGCAGTGACCCGGAACTCCGGCACGAGGTAACCGGCATAGAGCGAGGCCAGCACGCCCACCGCCAGCAAGCCTTGCGCCGCGGCATTGGCGATCAGCACCGGCCAGCTCACCCCGCGCGGGCCCTTGAGCGATCGCAGTGTCTCGGCAGAGGGGAGCGCGACCGAATCCCGGATCGTGCTCAGGCCCGCGGGCGTTACGCTCCTCAGCAGCAGCCGGGTGGTGGAGCGATTGACCTGAAAGAAGCTGATCGCGGCTGCGAACAGGCGCTGGAAGGTCGGCACCAGCACGATCCCGAGCGCCACCGCCGCGGCGGCGGACAGCAGCACCAGCCGCAGGTCGAACAGCAAGGCATCACCCGCGCCGTTCGCCAGCCCGGTCTCGATACGCTTGGCAAGGAAGGGCCCGAGGAACCCGTTTGACGTGCGTGAGACCAGCAGCAGGACGTTGAACAGCGCAAAGCTCAGCGCGATCCGCCCGGTGCGCACCCCGGCAATCCGTGCAGCATAGGCCAGCGCGCCGATCAGGTTGATCACGCCGGTCAGCGCGCAAATAGCGATCAGTTCGGTGTCCATGCTGCTTCCCAAGGGCCTAGAGGATCGGCCACGCCTTGATGATGCTGTAGCTACTGGTCACGATCAGCACCACTGCCACCGCCAGCAGCAGCGTGCGCGGCTGAACGCGGTTGGCAAGAATCGCGCCGAACGGCGCGGCAATCACACCGCCGATGATCAGGCCGACGGTGATCGTCGTAAAGGCAGCAAAGCCCAACGTGGCGATAAAGGCGATAGAGATCGACAAGGTCAGCAGGAACTCGGCGGAATTGACCGTACCGATGATTTTCCTCGGATCGCCGCCCTGGATCAGCAGGTTGGATGTGACCACCGGACCCCACCCGCCCCCGCCTGCCGCATCAAGGAACCCACCTGCCAGCGCCAGCGGCCGGGTGTAGCGCGGATCCTCGAACCGGGGCTTCGACATACGGACCGCGCGCCACAGCAGATAGAGCCCGATCCCCGTGAGGTAGATCATCACGAACGGCCGCGCTGCCGAAGCATTGATGCTCGACAAGAGATAAGCGCCGCTCACGCCGCCCAGCACACCAAAGGGGACGAGCCGCCAGAACAGCCCCCAATCGACATTGCGGTGCCAGATATGGCTCGCCCCCGATGCGCCGGTGGTGAACAGCTCAACCACATGCACGCTCGCCGACGCCGTGGCGGCTGGCACCCCCAAGGCGCTCACTAGCAGGGTCTGGGTGATGACCCCAAAGGCCATGCCCAATGCTCCGTCGATCATCTGGGCGGCCATGCCGATGGCGATGAACGGCGCGATGTCTATCAGGAGCGAGGAGATGTCAGGCATGAGGCGGTCCTCTCTGCACGTGGCAGGGCTAGAAGGTAATCGCGGCGGTCGCGCCCCAGGTGCGCGGATCGCCCGGAAGCCCTGCGATCAGCCCGGTGTTGCCCGGGCCAACGAAGAGCTGCTCGAAGTAATCTTCGTCAAAGGCGTTCCTGACCCAGGCGAACAGGTTGAACCCATCATCCGAGCGGAAGCCGATACGGAAGTTGGACAGGTAGTAGCCCTCAACATTGGTGAAGACCGAGGGCGAAGGGTTGGAGGAAAAGCCCGAACGGTAGGAGCCATCATAGCCGAGATAGACCTCGCCCGGTTTGCCGAGGAACTCGGTCGGCAGATTGCCCTCCGCCCCAAACGAGAACGCCCACTTCGATACGCCGGGCAGGCGCTGACCTGAGATATCGCAATTGGCCGGGCTGATCCCGCCGGGGGTGCTCGGCGGGGACGGGGTTTGGCCGGCGGCGGCGGTGGTGCCGCCTGACAATTCGGGCGGGCATGGCGCATCGGTGAAGCGGACATATTTGGCGTCGGTATAGGCTGCGTTGGTGTAGGCGGTGAAGCGCTGGCTGGGGCGGATGGAGAAGTCTGCCTCGATCCCTTGGGACCGCACCTTGTCCGCATTGGCGAGGAACCCGCGCAGCACCCCAAACTGGCCATTGTTCACGGTTGCCTGATAATCGCCGATGTCCGTGCGGAAGGCGGCAAGGTTCAGCGTCGCCTTGCGATCCCAGAATTGCGACTTGAGGCCCAACTCGAAGTGATCGACGGTCTCGGGGCGGATCGTCCCTGCCGCCGCGATCGGCTGGCCACTGGCGTCGGTCGGCAACCCGTTCTGGTTGATCCCGATAGTCTTGAAGCTCTTGGCATAGGTGCCATAGGCCAGCACATCGGGCGCGACCTCGTAGCTGAGCGTGAGGTCATAGGTGAGGTTCCAGTCGGTATCCTCGGGCGCACTGACCTGCGGCTGGAACACTCCCAGCTGTGCACGGCTGCGGGCGTCTGTCTCGGTGCCGAGCAATTCCGCGCCAGTGCCGGTGAAAACGCGGCGCTGATAGAAGCCCTTCTTCTTGTCGTAATTCACCCGCGCGCCCGGCTGGATCGTAAAGGCGTCGGTGATCTTCCAGCTGACCTGCCCGAACAGCGCCAAGCTGGTGCTTTCAAGAAACTGGGTGTTGCGCGCCGTCAGGCCGTTGAGCACGCTCGGATCGTTCGAGAGCGCATTAGTAGGCGCAATGTTCCAGCGACTTGCGGCGAGGCCCTGAGCCTCTGTCCCCTGCGTATCGATGCGCTGGTCGAACGCGAAGGCGCCGAGCACGACGTCAAATATGTCGCCCGTGTAAGCGTAGCGGAACTCCTGCGTATACTGGTTCTGCTGCGAGGGGTTCTGCGACAGCGAGACAATCGGCAGACCGATGAAATCGCGGTCATTCTCGGGCTTCCAGTCCCAATAGCGCCATGCCGTCACCGAAGTGAAGGTGCCCGGCCCGCTGTCCCACACTGCCCTGAGCGACGCGCCAGCGATCACGTTGCCGGCGTTGAGCTGCGAGTCCAGATCACTCAGGCGGTCAAACGGATTGGTGCTGGGCGGCGCATAGTTCTGCACGGCTGCCAGCGCCGCGAACTGGCGGTTAAGCGGCCGCTGGGTGGCGCCGGTCCGCACGAAGACCGAACCGCAGCAATTGGCGTCCTGCTTGTTGTAATCGCCCACCAGCGTGATCTTGAGATTGTCGGCTGCTTCCCACAAAACCTGCGCACGCAGGCCAAGGTTGTCGAGGCTCTGAATGTCCTGCCCGGTGATGACATTGCGGATCGTGCCGTGCCGTGACGTGCCCGAGAACGCCACCCGCGCCGCCACCCGCTCGGACAGTGGGCCCGACACCGCGAGGCGCGCCTGCCGGAACTCGAAATTGCCAAGGCTCACCTCGGCCCGGCCTTCGAAATCGAAACTCGGCTGGTTGGTGGTAATGTTGATCGCACCCGCCGTAGTGTTCTTGCCGTAGAGCGTGCCCTGCGGCCCGCGCAGGACTTCGATCTGCGCCACATCGAGGAAGTCGAATGTGGCCGAAGCGACGCGCGAGTAATAGACATCGTCGACATAAATGCCGACGCCCTGTTCGAACCCGTCGCTGGTCAAACCGAACGGCACGCCCAGCCCGCGGATATTCACCGCCGTGTTACGCGGGTTCGACGAATAGAACTGCAACGTGGGGGCCAGCTGCTGGAGCCGGTTGACGTTGAACGCCCCGGTCTCATCCAGTTGCTTGGCATCGATCACCGACACGGCGAGCGGAATATCCTGCGCGCTTTCGGAGCGGCGGCGGGCGGTGACGATGATGTCATTGCTGTTCGGCTCCTCGGCGATTTCGGGGGTTGCCGGGGGAGCTTGATCCTGCGCGGTCAAAGGGGTGGAAAACAGCGCGGTCAGGCCTGCGCCAAGCAGCAGGGCGCTGCGGGTGGAAAACGGATACATGGTCTCGCCTTTGCAAGCGGGCATGCATCCGGTGGTCCGGTCTGCTGGTCCCTGTTGATATGTGGTGGGGTTGGGTCACGGTGCCGATCAATCGGTCAGCCGCTTCCTTTCGGTCACGTCGATCTGCATGACTTTGCCGTCATGCACGGTCAGCTGGATCGCGCCGTAGCGCAAACGCCCGAGCGCCTCGCTGACCAGCGCCAACGCGTCCGGCAGAATGCCGTTTGCGCCAGATTGTTTTTCGTCACGGTCCATAAGTGGGCCTTTCGTTACGCGGACTCGATCCGCAACGAAGCAATTAAACTCAAGTGTTTTGCTTGACAATAGGGTGACGGCGCAGATTTTCTGTCAGGCGATGAAAGGTGGGGTTTGCGTGCCGAGGCGAATTGCCCAGGAAGTCAGGCCTCGTCGCCAGTGAAGGCTGGCGCCGGCGCGATGGGATCGGACAGCCGGATGCCATCGAGGATTTGCGCAGTCCGGTCGCGCACATCGAGCAGCAACGCGCGCGTGCGGCACTCGCCTTCCTCCAAGCAGTTCTTGCACTTTTCATGAGCATAGCGACTGGCGCAGGGCACCAGCGCCAGGGACCCGCGCATATGCCGGATAAGGTCGCCATAGGTGATATCAACCGGAGGGATCGCCAGCCAATAACCCCCGTCACGCCCTCGCTGGGACTCAACAAGGCCCGCGCGGGTCAACTCCGACAGGATGACCGTGAGAAACTTCGCAGGGATATTCTGTGTGTCAGCAATCGCGGCCAGTTGCACCGGCCCTTGGCCAAAGTGATCTGCAAGGTGCTGCATCGCGCGGATTGCATAGCGGGTCTTCTGGGACAGCATCGCGAATTGTCTATCTGCCAAGTAGGCAAAAGGGTCAAGCCACCACGCACCGTAGATTTGCCCCCGTAGGTGGCCAATTAGGGGCGAGCTTTCGGCGCTAACCAGTCACGCTCGTCGCGTTCGATGGCCACCGCCGCAACCGTTAGCTATCCCCTATCTCTCAGACGCAGATTTATCTGTCCTCTCGAGCAGATCGCTGAGATCCTCCTTCCAGAAGCGAGCCCAAGTGTGCGTTCCGTGACCCTGTGTTTCCTCGCTTTCGGGGATCAACCGAAAGCGCGCGTTCGGCATTCGCGCAATCGCGCGCTGCGGGATGTCGAGATTGTGGGGATTGATGAAATCATCTGCTGAATTGATCCAGACAACCGGCGCGGTGATTGCTTCAAGGTTCGGCCAGGGATCGTAGGTGCGAGATGCTTCAACCTGGTAGATCAGGTCATTCGCATCCATTGCAGCGATTGAAGCCTCGACCCTTGCACGGGCCTGCGCCGTTGCCGCCTCCCTCGTTGCATAGGCCCTTTGAAGATTGAGGGGTGCTGCGCCTGCAACAATCAGCAAGGATGCGGCGGTGCGCAATCCTTGGAGTGGCTGGGTCGTATATTCACCCCCTGCCCAAGCGGGATCGGACTTTATTCCATCGACAAGCAACTGCCGCCACATGCGGTTTAACCCGCCAATTTCGACTGGCTGGCACGCCAGCGGCATCAAGGCGCGGGCAAATCGCGGGTGAACCTCGCCCCACACGAAGCTGTGCATGCAGCCCATTGATGTGCCCATGATCAGACGCATCTGGCGAATACCAAGGCCCTCGGTAAGCAGCTGGTGCTGGGCTTCAACCATGTCTCTGTAATCGTAGGCGGGGAAGCGCATGCGCTCACCGTCGGACGGCTTGGAAGATTCCCCATGTCCGATGTTATCTGGAAGGATTATCCAATATCGGCTGATGTCGAGCGGCTGGCCCGGCCCATACAGTTCATTCGCGAACTGAGGGCGTAAGAATTGCTTTCCGCTTCCACCTGTGCCGTGCAAGATCATCACCGCATTGTCGATTTCGCCCTGCGCATTCCGATGGGGCTGACCGAGCGTCGTGTAGTGCAAGCGAAGGCGAGGCAGGCGCTCGCCGGTCCGGAAACGGAAGTCGTCAATGACGAAATCGGCTTCCTGAATGCGCCACGTCGAGGCTGCATTCATGGTGGTTGCCGCGGGTGCTGATTGCGGCACGGGCGGCGCAACCTGCGCCGGCGAGGAGGCTTGCGAAGCAAGGCCAGCAAGAAGATGAATCAGGAAAGTCATTTTTTGGTTGTGGCTTGCTTTCGTAACAAAACCAAGCTGATTGACGCAGTCGCAATTTATGGACGAAGGTAGGTCAACCTTGAAATTTCAGAGGATTTCTCTCGTCAGTCTGGTGCTGGGCAGCTTTGTTGCCGCCTGCTCCGGGCAAAGCGGGCCAGCTTCGCCCAATCTGCTTGCGACCGCGGGTACACCTCAAGCCCAAGATGATCGCGTCGTCCACTTGGCAGGGCCGCGCTATGAAGTGCTTCGTTCTGGCCCGTCCGATGGTCCGCGTCCGCTGCGTTCGGATGATGTGTCGATCCGCTACGTCGGACGTTTGGCGGATGGAAGCATCTTCAGCACATCAACAAATGGAGGCACGGAGCCCTCAACCTTTTCGGTCCGCTCCGTTGTTCCCGGCTTCAGTGCGCTTGTGCAGCTTATGCGACCCGGTGACCGATGGCGGTTTATGATCCCAGCCTACCTTGGGTACGGACACGCGGGACGGCGTTTCACTCCTCCTGAAGCAACGCTCAAGCGCGATATCCCGCCAGGAAGCGAACTTGTATTCGATGTTGAGCTCGTTTCGATCAGACCGAGCAGCTAAGACGAGCATAGGAAATGGCGAAGCGGCGTGTTTCGACAACATCGATCATGTCTGCCGCCATACACGCCGCCGCTGTCGCCGCGGATCAGCCCGCCCCGTTTGCAGCCATCGCGTGGATATCCGCAGCAACGAGACGTTGCCCGCCAATGGCCCAGTCGCCCTGTTCGAACTCGTTGATGCGAACCCATGTGACCTGGCGCATTGCCTCGCCTTCAACTGCGATCATCGCCGCTGTGACGTTATCGATCAGCTGGCGCTTCTGGTCCGGGGTAAAAACGTCCTTGATGACGTCGATAGTTACGAGAGGCATGTCAGTTCTCCTTACGCTGTATTGGGACGGTGTTTGCCAATCACCAAGAGATAGCCGCAGCTCTCGGGTGAAGCTTGACGCAGGCGTGAATATACCTGACCTTCTCATGAAGATTTGAGCGAGAGGAGCCTCGATTGGCGGAAGTCCTTCCACGTGTCTTCCGCTTTAAAGGCTTCGAGCTCGACACTGCGCGGTTCGAATTGCGACGCGGCGGCACGCCAGTGCATGTCGAACCGCAGGTGCTCTTACTCTTGATCCTGCTCGCTGAAAACAATGCAAGGATGGTCAGCAAGGACGAACTGATCGACAAAATATGGGACGGACGGTTTGTCTCGGAATCAGCGGTCGCCGCCCGGATTAAGGCTGCACGCAAGGCGATCGGCGACGATGGTAAGAGCCAGCGTGTAATCCGCACAATTCACGGCAAAGGATTCCGGTTTGTCGCACAATTGGCGGATGACGTCGCTGCCGTGTCCTCACCGCAGGCCCTCGGTCGAACCGAAACCCTATCCACCGATGCGAACAGCACATCGTTGCGCACAGCGCGCGACGGGCGTCCGTCCATCGCTGTACTGCCCTTCGAGCTTGTGGGCGAAGCTGGACATTTTGGCATCATAGCCGATGCCTTGCCCGCGGATATCATCATGGATCTGTCGCGCCTTCATTGGCTTTTCGTGATTGCCCGTGGATCCAGCTTCCGATTCAGAGGGGCGGCGGCCGATCCGCTCGCGGTGGGACGCGCGCTGGCCGTTCGCTATTGTCTTACAGGATCAGTCGAGGTTTCGGACGAGGGCGTTACCGTCGCCGTCATGTTGTCCGAGGCCGAACATGGTGAGACGATCTGGGCGGAACATTATCGCGGCGCACTTGTCGAACTTCAGATGATGCGGCCCGAAATCGAAGCGCAGATTGTCGCAGCACTGGAAGTGCATATCCCGCGCAATGAAGTGCGCAATGCGCGCAGACGTCCCGCCACAGAACTCGACGCCTGGGCAAGTTTTCACCTCGGGCTCGATCACATGTATCGCTTCAGGCAGGCCGACAACGCGACAGCTGCCGAACTGTTTGCGCAGTCTCTTGCATTCGATCCCCACTTCTCACGCGCACTGGGCGGGCTCTCGTTCACGCATTTCCAGAATGCATTCCTGAACTTCGGAGGCAGTCCCGAAGCAGAGACGGAGGCCGCGCGCAGTTTAGCGCAGCGTGCCCTCGAAGCAGATCAATTCGACCCGTTTGCCCATTTCAATGTCGGGCGCAGTTTCTGGCTCGAAGGCCAGCTGGAGGACTCGATAGCGTGGTTCGACAGAGCGACCAGCCTCAGTCCAAGCTACGCGCAAGGGATTTATAATCGTGGCCTCGTCAGCACAATGGCTGGCAAGCCGGAAGAGGCTGATCGCGACCTGGCATTGGCGCTGGAGCTGAGTCCGCTCGACCCGCTCGCCTATGCGATGCTCTCGGGGCGAGCGATGGCTCATGTGCAACTTGGAGACTATGAAAAAGCGGCCGAATTTGGATCGCGTGCGGCCAGAATGCCCGGAGCGCACAAGCATATCGCCCTCATCGCCGCATTCACGGCGAACCTCGCGGGCAATCCCGAGCAAGCAAGCCATTGGCTGGCCAAAGGCTTGGCGGCTGATCCCCACCTCGTGGTCGAAACATTCTTTCGCGCCTTCCCCTTTGCCCACAACCCCGCACGCGAAGTGATTGAAAGGAGTTTGGCGGACCTAGGCTTGTAGGCCGATGTCGTCCATTTTCGCTTCGGGGTAGGAACCCGAAACGCGTCACTCAGGGGGCCGAAAGCAGGGCCGGATCGACCAGAACTGTGTCGATCGCAATAAGCGCGCCCTTGCCGACAAGCATCACCTTGCCATCAAACTTAGCCTTGCGGCCTGACGCCTCACGAATAACAAGGACGCCATCCTCGCGGGCAAGCGTCAGCACGCCGCCGCCGAAATTGACGACAGCTGCCTCACCGCCAGCATCGGCAATGGCCTTGTCGATTGCATTGGTGTCGAGGACGCCGGGCACCATGTGGTTGCGCAGCACGGCAGCGACGATGGCGCTGTATTGCGGGTCTTCAAGCAAGGTGCTGCCTTGCTCACCCAGAGCCTGAAACGCGGCATTGGTGGGGACAAAGATCGTGTAGCTCGCTTCCCCATCAAGCGCCGTCATCAGACCGGCGGCCTCAAGTTTCTGCGCTGCGATCGAAAGCGAAGGGTCCCGGCCTAGCACTGCCGCGAACGTCTCGCTGGTCTTGTCCTCTACCCCATCAGAAGCGAGGGCTGTCTCGCTCGCGTCACCACCACAGGCTGCCAAAGCCAATGCGAGTCCTGCGACAAGAACGAAGCGTGCCTTTGAAATTTTCATCTCAGTCGCCCCCCTCACAGTACCAGCTCGATGACTGAGGCAACCAGCGAGTTTGTCGGATCGATTTCGTAGACATAGCCATTGGCATACCGGTAACGGGCGTCCGGCGTGTCAGAATAACGATCACGATAAGCAACCGGAACATTATAGACATCATAGCCGCGGGGCATTGGCTGACCGATAGCGATGTCATCGCCGGTCAGCAGTCCTGCGACAGAGGTGATGGCCGCTGTTTCAGGATTGACGCGATAAATCACATTATCGGCATAACGATAGCTGCGATCATCTCCGAGCCCGTAATAGTCCGAATAATAGGCAGGCAAAGGTGCCGACTGGTACGACGCTGGCCACAAATTCCCGATGCCCAAAGCGCCGCCCAGCAAAGGCAGGAACCCTGCCAGCCCATCGGGCCGATAGCGCAGCAGGTAGCCTTCCCGATAAAGATAGCGCCCCCCATCAGCGCCGATGAGGCCAAAGAACCCCGGATCAAAGCTGCGGTATTGCTTTTGCGCAAGGCCAGGGGGCAGGCAGCCATTGCGCTTCTTCGCGAGACCCGGCGGGCAACCATTAATGACGCGGGGGCGCGAACCGAAGGTATTGCGAAGTTCGCGCAAGGCGTAACCGCCCGCACCAGCAATCTTGCCCAAGTCGCCCGGATTGCCCGAGGCCAGGCCATTATTGCTGCCGCTCGCACCTTGGTTGCCTTTGACCGACTTGCCTGCTCCTCGAATGTCCGGTGAATTGCCGCGCGCATTCCCTGCCCCGGCTGCTTGTTTGGCAATTTCCTTCTGCGCTGCGCCCGATGAAGCACCGCGGACGGGAGCAGCAGGCTTGCCAGCGGCTGACCCGTTCCGATCGTTCTTGCTTGTGTTGGAACCAGCACCCTGACCGCCAGAATTGCCGCGTTGGGCCTGTTGAGCCGATGCGCTAGCTTTACCACCGGCGCTGTTCTCATTGCCTTTGCCTTGGCCGTAAACGGGCGGTGCGGCAACCAGCGCGAGAAGCGCTGCACCCGCCGTCAAAACGGCTTTGCTGTTGATCATCATGATTTCTTGCTCCCAAAAACCAGCTAACGGCCCAGGGCGGTGAACTTTGAGTGAACCAACGTCAGATGATGGTGATGGCGCTGAAGCCGTCATGTCGCTCTCGGGACGGCGCATCGGCTTTGTTTATGGCGGCTTGTGGGTTGGGAGCTGTACAACCGCGGACCCTTTGCTCGGGAGCGCCGAGCACGATTGCCAGACTGCCCTCAACGGAGGCGCAATGCAGGAACTTTTACTATTTCAATGACTTGGGGTCTCTGTAGCGCTCGGCCTAGCCAAGCTGCAATGATTCCCCATGCATATGGTAGCGGAGGAGGCGCTATAACTTTCGTCTCAAGCAATTTCAGAGCGTCTCCAACTACTCT
>VFQO010000868.1_pt1 | contig 28092 bp, 26 predicted proteins | sample 3512331 | NCBI WGS metagenome assembly VFQO01 (sample SAMN10412371, study PRJNA504923) | tailings metagenome | isolation source: Replicate 3 from Balatoc abandoned mine | place: Philippines: Itogon, Benguet | collected 2017-08-28 | reverse complement strand
TGATCTGGCCGCTGATGTCCAGTTGGGCCGTGCCCTCGGCCCGACCCTTGAGCGAAAGATCGGCCAGTGCCAATGGCTGCCCGGGCGCACGCGGCGTGCTGCTGAAGGCACTGAGCGAGCCGGTAAGCTCACTCAGGTTGGCCGTGTAGTTCGGGCGGATGAAGCGGTCGGAAAAACGCACCTGACCATTGACGAGACTGATCGGGCCGACACGGATGTCCGGCGCTGGTGCGCTGTCGGCGCCCCCGCTTGCAACCGCCCCGGTTTCGGGCGCCGGCTTCAAGAGCCCTTGCAGGTTGATGCGGCCTTGCTCGTCGATCACCACGCGCGCAAAGTAGTCGCTTAGCACGGTCTCGGCCACCTGCACCGACGCGGCCTGCCCGGGCGCGCTGCGCACCCGCAGGCCGCGCAGTTGCAGGCTGTTCCAGGTCAGCAGCTCCTCGCTGGGCGCCAGCGAATGGGCGCGCAGGTCTTCCAGGGCGGCGTCCATGGCCAGTTCGACGGTGGGCCCGGCCTCGGCCATGCTGAACGCCAGATCGCCGCGCACGCTGGCGTCGGCCCGCAACAGTTCGAGGTTAAGCCGCTCTGCGGCGTAGGGCACGAAGGCGTGCAGCGGCAAGCGCTCCACCTGCAACCGGCCGCGCAGGCCCGCCCCCACGCCACGCCCGGGCAGTTGCAGGCTTCCATCAAACGCCACGCGGCCGGCATCGCGCGCGCCCACTGGCGCTTGGCCCGCCGGACTGGCTGCAGCTACACGCAAGCGCACTTGCAGCGGCGCCTGCGGCGCCCGCTCAGCCAGCGGCTGCAGGTTCTGCACGCGCGCGGACAGCCCCTGCACGATCAGCGCCACCGGCTGCGGCGTGGTCTCGTCGGTGAAGCGCACGCGCCCTTCGTTCAATTGCACGTCCGCCAGCACCAGGCCCCAGGCGGCGTCGCTGGCGCCGCCGGGCGTCTCGGCGGGTGGCGCGGCCGCCTGCGCGGCGCGACGCAGCCAGTCGTCGAACATCCAGCGACCATCAGCGCCGCGCGACACCGCCAGGTCGGGCGCGAGCAACTCGATGCGGGCGACGTTCACTTGCCGGCCGATCAGATCGACCTGTGCGCCAGTGACGTCCAGTTGCTGCAGCCGCGCCAGCGGCGCGCGCGCCGTGCCCAGCCGCAACGCCGCCAGCCGGGCCTTGGTGGCCTCGATGCGCAGCACCCCGGGCTCGGTGCCGGTCGCGGCGCGCCAGTCCAGCGTCAGGTCTCCCTGCAGGCTTGCGTCGAGCGGCGGCACCAGGTACTGGGCCACATACGGCGCAGCCATCGACAACGGCAGCTCGCCCAGGCTCACGCTGGCCTGCGCCTCGCGCTCGGTGGCGCTGGCGCGCACGCTCAGCGGCGTGTTGCCGAGTTGCGCATCGATCTCGACCGGCACCGCCTGACGCACCGGCCAGGTGATGCCCGTGGCGCGGGCCTGCAACGCGCTCAGCGCCAGATCGGCGACCGGCTGAACGGCCGCGTCGCGCCAGCGCACCGAGCCGTCGGCCAGGGCCACCTCGTCAACGACCACCTGCCAGGGTGAAGCGCTGGTCGACACCGCACTGGGCGCTGCCGTGCCACCGGAGTCGGCATCGGAAGGGGGCTGCACGCGTGGCAGGTTGAGGGCACCCTGCGCGTTGCGCGACAGCTCGAGCTGCGGCCCGCCCAGGCGCACGCGCGCAATCTCGGCACGCTGCCGCAAGGGCTCCAGCCGGCGCAGCGAGATATCCAGCCGTTCCCAGGCCAGGAACGGTTGGCCGCCTTCGCTGGCGCGCACGCCGGACACGCCGACCTCGCCCGAGATCGCCAACGCGGGCTGGGTGTGCTGCTCGAAATCGAGCGTGAGGTCCAGGTGCAACCGCGCGGCGTCGAGCTTCACGGGCATCGTCGCGGGCCAATACACCAGGTAGGGCTGCACGTCGAGGTCGGGGATCTGCAGACGCGCGCGCGTCTGGCGGTCTTCGGCGAAAGGCGTGGTGGTGGCACGCGTGTCGAAAGCGCTGCCGTTCAGTCTGAAAGCCAGGCGCGGCTCGGTCTGCACCTCGCGCCGCGACCCCAGGTTGCTCAGGAACGGCACCGCGACGTGCAGTGCCTCCAGGCGGTGGGTGACGCCCACAGGCTCATCGACGAACTCGACCGCGCCGTCCTCCAGTTCGATGTTGAAGAGCGAGAAGCGCGCGGGCGGGGACGGCTCGCTGGACGGCGGCGGCGTCAGGCGCTGCACGATGTCGTCGATGTCGAGGCGACCGCTGCCCAGGTGGCGCAGGCTCAGGCGCGGCGCCTCCAGGCGCAGCGCGTCCACCACCGGCGCTAGCCGAAGCAGCGACTGCAGTTCCAGGTCGAAGAACAGGCGCTCAAGCGAGAACTGCGGTGCGTCGCCCGCCGCGTTGGCGACCCGCAACCCCTCGAGGGTGAAGCGCAGCGCCCAGGGCCGCACTTCCACACGCTCCAGCGTGACCGTACGCCCCAGTGCCACACTGCCCTGCTTCTGGAGCTGCCACTTGATCAAGGGCGGCAGGGCCAGCCACATCAGCCCCCATATAAGAATGAGAGCCGACAACGCCCAGCCAAGACGGTGCAGCCAGCGCCGGGCAAGGGGGCTGCGGGCCAGGGCATCAGGCGGTTTGACCATGGTCTGCAGTGTGGCGCAAGCCGGCCAACGCCCGATGAACGACCCCATGAAAAAGAAACCCCGGCAGGGCGAACCTGCCGGGGTAGACGGCGGGCAACAAGGCACTTGCCGTCGGTTTTGGCGGTGGGAGGGAATTGTCCCGCCAGCCTGGAAGCAAGAGATTGCTCCCGTTGGGGGCCGACTTGCGGATCGCCGCGCTGTCGGCAGATGCCGGTCATCACAACCGACCTGCGAAGGCTACGCCCATGACCCACGACCCACAAGTGACGGTCGTCGGTAGTCCATGGAACTTTTCAATCGCCACCGGTACGGTCATTCCGGGGCCTCAAAAACGCGTTTCGGAGCGTGAAAGGCAGGGTTCAGCCGACGAGCGGCAATCGAGCCGCGGAGCCTTGCAAGCCCGCGCCGCCATTGGACCCGCGCAGAAAAGGATGCGAAACCTCACACCTGCATGCGGGTGTATATGACTAATTATTGTTTTAATCAAAGTTCAAAACATTGACTTGTTATTAACACCCCCCTACCATCCGCCGACTTTTGCCCACGCGAGGGTAAACCCCAACGCTGCCCGCAAGGGCTAACTCGACGCAGCCACCCACGATGGCCGTCGATGGCGACCCCAACGACCGGCGCCTGCCGCATGCAGCGGCCACGCCGACCAGCAAGGAGCGATCCATGAGGACCAACTCGCCGACGCCGCAGAAGAGCACACCCAGTGCCCTGGCATCGTCCCTGAAACACGTCGGCTCCGACGTGTACCGGGGTTTCATCCACACCACGCAGAACGGCCTGGCTTTGCTGGGCTTGCTTGCCGCGGTCACGCTGCTCGTCTTCGGCATGCGCGCCGACCTGCGCGCCAACGCCGAGGAGCGACTGCTGAGCTGGCTGCTGCAGCGCCAGGAAGCCCAGCAGATCGTCGAGCGCGAGGTCGACATCGAGCCGACCGCGATCGAGCGCGTCACGGTGGCCAGCCTGCGCGACCTGACCGAGCAACAAGCGAAGGTCACCACCTGGCTCAGCCGCAAATACCGCGTGGCGCCGGAACCGCTGGCTGCGCTCGTGACCGAGGCCTACGCCATCGGCGAACGCATCCGCATCGACCCCACGCTGCTGCTGGCCGTGATGGCCATCGAGTCGCGCTTCAACCCGTTCGCCCAGAGCCCCGTGGGCGCGCAGGGCCTGATGCAGGTGCTCACCCGCGTGCACACCGACAAGTACGAAGACTTCGGCGGTGAGCTCGCGGCCTTCGACCCGCTGTCCAACCTGCGGGTGGGCGCCAAGGTGCTGGAAGACGCCGTCAAGCGCGCCGGCTCCATCGAGGGCGGCCTGCGCCTGTACGTGGGCGCCGTCACCACCGACGGCAGCTGGTACATCAACCGCGTGATGGCCGAGCATCTGCGCATCAAGAGCGTCGCCCTGGGCAAGCCCATGCAACGCTACGAGCCCGCACCCCCGCCGGCGCGCGCCATCCCCGTGAACAACCCGGCCCCCGAGGTGGAAGTCGAGGCCGAGGCGCGGCCTGCGCCGCCCGCCCCGCTCGCGGCGATGCCCTCCTGATCCTCTCGCCCGTCGGCGCTCGGCTAAACTAGCCGGCGGTGCGCGACTGGCGATAGGTGGCCACCCACGGCAGTGGGTCGGCCGCTGACGTGGACACCCGCAACGGCCCTGTGCCGCTGCCAACGGGACAACCACTGGGAAGCGTGCTGCCCGCGCCGCAAGGCCGGGCGTTCCGCCGTTCGCCTGGGCAGCCCTTGTCTCATTGCGCAAGGTTCCACCTCACACAGGACTGCCATGTACGACCGCCGCATCCTCATCGAACAAACCGACCCGGAGCTGTTTGCCGCCATCCAGGCCGAGAACGCCCGCCAAGAACACCACATCGAGCTCATCGCGAGCGAGAACTACGCCAGCCCCGCCGTGATGGCCGCGCAGGGCACGCAGCTGACCAACAAGTACGCCGAGGGCTACCCGGGCAAGCGCTACTACGGTGGCTGCGAGCACGTGGACGTGGCCGAACGGCTCGCGATCGACCGCATCAAGCAAATCTTCGGCGCCGACGCCGCCAACGTGCAGCCGCATTGCGGCGCATCGGCCAACGAGGCGGTCTTTCTCGCCTTCCTCAAGCCGGGCGACACCATCATGGGCATGAGCCTGGCCGAGGGCGGCCACCTCACGCACGGCATGCCGCTGAACATGTCGGGCAAGTGGTTCAACGTCGTCTCATACGGCCTGAACGACAAGGAAGAGATCGACTACGACGCGATGGAGCGCAAGGCTCACGAGACCAAGCCCAGGCTGATCATCGCCGGCGCATCGGCCTACAGCCTGCGCATCGACTTCGCGCGCTTCGCCAAGGTCGCCAAGGACATCGGTGCGATCTTCATGGTCGACATGGCGCACTACGCCGGCCTGATCGCCGCGGGCGTATACCCGAACCCGGTGCCGCACGCCGATGTGGTGACCTCCACCACCCACAAGAGCCTTCGTGGCCCGCGTGGCGGCATCATCCTGATGAAGGCCGAGCACGAGAAGGCCATCAACAGCGCCATCTTCCCCGGCCTGCAGGGCGGCCCGCTGATGCACGTGATTGCGGCCAAGGCCGTGGCCTTCAAGGAAGCGCTCGCGCCCGAGTTCAAGACCTACCAGCAACAGGTGGTGAAGAACGCGCAGATCGTGGCCGAGACGCTCACGCAGCGCGGCCTGCGCATCGTGAGCGGACGCACCGAAAGCCACGTCATGCTGGTGGACCTGCGGGCCAAAGGCATCACCGGCAAGGAAGCCGAGGCCGTGCTGGGCAGCGCCCACATGACCATCAACAAGAACGCCATCCCCAACGACCCCGAGAAGCCGATGGTCACCAGCGGCGTGCGCATCGGCACGCCCGCCATGACCACGCGCGGCTTCAAGGACGAAGAGGCGCGCCTGACGGCCAACCTGATCGCCGACGTGCTGGACAACCCGCGCGACGAGGCCAACATCGCCGCGGTGCGCGCGAAAGTCAACGCGCTCACGGCGCGCTTCCCCGTCTACAAATAAGCCTCGCATGAAGTGCCCGTTCTGCGGCCACCTGGAGACGCAGGTCGTCGAGACCCGCGTCTCCGAGGAGGCGGATTTCATCCGCCGTCGGCGCCGCTGCGGGCACTGCGACAAGCGCTTCACCACCTACGAACGCCCGGAGGTGAGTTTCCCGGCGGTGGTCAAGAAAGACGGCCGCCGGGTCGACTTCGTGCCGGGCAAGCTGCGCGCTTCCTTCGCCCTGGCGCTGCGCAAGCGCCCGGTGAGCACCGAGCAGGTCGACGCGGCCATCGAGCGCATCGAAGAAAAATTGCTCAACCTGGGCGCGCGCGAGGTACCCGCCAACCGCATCGGCGAGATGGTGATGCGCGAGCTCAAGAAGCTCGACAAGGTGGCCTACGTACGCTTTGCCAGCGTCTACCGCAGCTTCGAAGACATCGACGAGTTCCGCGCGCTGGTCGATGAGGTGAAGCGCTGAGCGCGCCATGGACGAGCGCGCGCTGATGCAGCAGGCCCTGGCGCTCGCGCAGCGCTCGCTCAACCTGAGCAACCCGAACCCACGCGTGGGCTGTGTGCTGGTGGGCGCCGCCGGTGCCGTCATCGGCCAGGGCCACACGCAGCAGGCAGGCGGCCCGCACGCCGAAGTGATGGCCCTGCGCGACGCCCAGACACGAGGCCACAGCATCGTGGGCGCCACCGCGCACGTCACGCTGGAACCCTGTTCGCACCACGGGCGCACGCCGCCGTGCTGCGACGCGCTGGTTGCTGCGGGTGTGTCGCGCGTGGTGGTGGCCACCACGGACCCCAACCCCAAGGTGGCTGGCCAGGGCATCGAGCGGCTGCGCGCGGCGGGCGTGCGCGTGGATCTGCTGCCACACGACGACCCACTCGCCCGCGCGTCGCGTGAACTCAACATCGGCTTCTTCAGCCGCATGCTGCGCGCACGGCCCTGGGTGCGCATGAAAATCGCGGCCTCGCTCGACGGCATCACGGCCCTTCCCAACGGGCAAAGCCAGTGGATCACCAGCGAGGCAGCGCGCACCGATGGCCACCACTGGCGCGCACGGGCCTGCGCCGTGCTCACCGGCATCGGCACGGTGCGTGAAGACGATCCGCGCCTGGATGCGCGCATCGAAGGCTTGCAGCGCCAACCCCACCTGGTGGTGGTGGACAGCCGGCTGGAAACACCGGTAACGGCGCGCCTGTTCGAGCCGCCAGCGTCCGGGCCGAGACGCATCTGGATTGCACACGCGGTGGACAGCGCGGCCGCGCAAGCCTTGCAGGCGCGGGGCGCCGAGACCTGGCACATCCCCGGCCCAGGTGGCAAGACCGACCTCGTGGCCTTGATGTCGGCGCTGGCACGCCACGAAGTGAACGAGTTGCACGTTGAGGCCGGCGCCAAGCTCAACGCGTCGCTGTTGAAGGCCGGGGTGGTCGACGAGGTGTTGGCCTATATGGCGCCGCGCTTGCTGGGGACGGGCGCCGGCATGGCCGCGCTGGGCCCTTTCGAACAGTTGGCGCAGGGCATTGCCCTGCGCTACGTCGACGTGCAGCAGCAGGGCGTCGATCTGCGAGTACGGGCCGTGGTGGACGGTCGGGACAGCTTCATCGCCTGACCATGCGCCCGGCATCACAAATAGTACATCTGAAGTACCAGTCTTTGATCTGTCTGACCAATGTGACGCTTTGTCCTGCGGCAGGCACTCCCGCAGCGGCGCATGGAGAGCATCGCAAGCTCCATGCCATTGCGCCCGAGCCCATCACTCCCTGATCGACGCCCCCAGTCCGCCGGTTTCACCTTGATCGAACTGCTGGTGGCGATCGCGGTGCTGGGGACCGTCGCCGCTCTCGCCGCCCCGTCGTTCGCGGCGGCCCTGCAGCGCCAGCGCGAAGCCAGCGCCATGCAGGAGCTGATTGCAGCCCTTCAGCTCGGCCGGGCCGAGGCCGTGCGCACCGGCCGCCAGGTGGTGATGCGCCGCATCGAGCCCTGCGCGGCCAATCAAGCGACCGGAGACTGGCGCTGCGGCTGGCAGCTGTTTGTCGACCTCGACAGCGACAACGTCCCGGACGCTGGCGAAGCCGTCATCCAGCATGGCGGCCACCACAGCGGCGTCTGGCTGCATCGCACCGGCATGGCGAACATCGCGCCTTTCATCCAGATCACCCGCTTCGGCGGCCTGCCCGCAGCCCTGGGGTTGGTGGCGCAATCGCCACAGGTCGCCGCGCAGGCGGGCACAGCCGGTGCACACCTGTGCGGCAATGGCACACGCCTGCGCGTGGTTCACGGCAAGGGTTGCAATGGGGAGAAATGAACAACGCGGCGTCTCGCTGATCGAGGCGCTGGTGGGACTGCTCGTGCTCGCGCTTGGCTTGCTTGCCATGGCGCGGCTGCAGGCCGGCCACCTCACCGAAGCCCGCAACACCAATGCGCGAGCACTGGCGGTGCAGATGGCGTCCGACCTCAAGGAGCGCATGCTGCTCAACCCGGGGGCGATGACGGCCAAGCCCGCCGACAACCCCTACCTGACCGGCTTCAAATCGGCGCCACCCGAAGACCTGCCCGATTGCAGCAAGCAGGCCTGCAGCCCGAGCCAGATCGCACAAAGCGATCTGGCCGCCTGGAAGCAACAGCTGGCTGCCCTGCTGCCCGATGGCGATGCTCAGGTGTTCAACGCAGACGGCGACCGGCACCAGTTCGGTGTGCTGATCGCATGGTCGGACGGCGGCAACCGGCAACGTGCGCGGGCCGAAGCGGCCAGCGAGAAGGAAGACGTCGAGCTTCTCGACGAAGCCAACGGCGTGTGGCAAAGCACCACGTCACAAGGGACCGGCGTGAAAGACGCCGCGTGTCCTGAGGCGCGCATCTGCCATCTGGTGCATCTGCGGCCATGACACATCCCCGATTCCTGGCCGCCAGACACGCAGGCGGCGCCCTGATCGAGCTCATGGTGGGGCTGACCATCGGGCTGATGGTGGCCCTGGCGGCGATGGTGAGCGTCTCGCACACGCGCCAGGCCTCCCGCACGCTGGACGCCGACGTCGCCCTGCACCAGGACGCCGCGACCGTGTGGCGCGTGCTCGGCCTGCACCTGCGGCAAGCGGGGGCGCGGCGGCTGCAAACCACGGCCGGCTCCACCGACGTGGCCTTCAACGCCGGGTTCAAGACCACCACCGCCAGCGGTGCAGCCGGCCCGCTGGATGGCGACGCCAGCAGCATCACCACGGTGTCCGATGGCGATGCCCAGGCGCACAGCGCGAGCTGCCTGGGCACGGATGGAGAACTTGATCGCATTGAAAGCAAGTTCAGCGTCGTGGACGGTGAGCTGCGCTGCGAGGGCCACAACCGCGTGCGCACCACCGACTTGAAAAAGTATCCCGATGGCATCAAGAGTGCCGACGCCACAGGCGCACTCATCGCCGGCGTGCAAGCGCTGCGGCTGCGCTACGTCCAGCAGGTCGGCGCCGATCTCCAGTACCTCGACACCCCCACCAACTGGAGCGCCGTCGTCGCGGTAGAGGCCTGCCTGCACCTGGCCAGCGAACCCTCTGGCGAAATCGACGCACCGCTGACCGATTGCGCGGGCCAGGAAGTCACGCCCGGCGACGGGCGCCTGCACAAGGTGTTTCGCCGCGTGTTCCAGCTTCGCAATCTGGCCCGATGATGAATCCTCCCCGCCTTGATCGCTCCCGGGCCCGCGGCGCGGCGCTCATCGTCGTGCTGGTGATGCTGCTGCTGGCCTCCCTGCTGCTGCTGTCCGGCACACGTCGCAACTGGCTCAACGACAAGCTCGTCGCCACCGAGTCAGACCAGCAACGGGCATTCGCCGCGGCCGAAGCGCTGCTGCGCGATGCCGAACTCGACATCCAGGGCATGCTGGCCGACGGCTCGGCCTGCCCGGCCTCGGCCACATCGGACGTTTGCCGCACCCGCAGCAACGGCATGGGCCTGTTCCCGCGCGAGGACGACGATTTCGACCTGCTGCAGGGCCTGGTCTCCGCGCAGTCAACCCGGTGCATCGCCGGCCTGTGCGTGCCGCAGGACATCAACGCCCTGCAAACGGCGCTCAGCACCGACCAGGGGCTGAAAGATCACGAGGCGGTCGGTGCGACGTACGGCCGTTTCACCGGCGCACGGGCAGGCGACACCGGCAACCCGTTGCTCGACAACGCGGCGCCCAGCGGCTGGTACTGGATCGAGGTGTTCCGCTATTCCACCGCCGCCCTCATCCAGACCGGCACGCAAGGACTGGTCGCACCCGAGCCAGCCCAGCCCTACATCTACCGCATCAACGCCGTGGCGTACGGACTGCGCGCGGGCACGCGCGTGCACCTGCGCTCGGTCTTCATCCCCCGCCCTGCCTTGTGAGCCCAGAGGCTTTCCAACGTCGAGTCCACAAATGAACACCCGACCGTCGCACCGCCTTTCCCGCCCCATGCCGGGTCGTCGAACCCTCCTCGCAAGCGCGATGGCGGGCCTTGCGGCGGGCGCCGTTGCATCGCCACTGCCCCTGCAACACGGGCCCTGGGGCATGGGCCAGGGCGCTGCGCCCAACATCATCGTGTCGGTGGACAACTCCACCAGCATGGGCAGCACCGGCATTGCTGCCCTGAAGGCGGCCCTTCGCGCCACGTTCTCTGCCACCAACCTGCCCGACAACAAGATCCGCCTCGCCTGGCAGGCCATGCACGGCTGTAACGCCATTCCAGGCAGCAACACCAGCACCAACGGACCATGTAGAGGCTACAACGGCATGCGCCGCTTCAGCGGAGCCCACCGCACCCAATTCAACAATTGGGTCGAATCCATCACATCGGTGCGGGGAACGCCCACCCATTGGGTCATGAAGAACGCGGGCGACTACCTCAGTGCCACGAGCCTGGGCGTCAACAGCCCCTGGGCCTACAACCCCGGCACCGACGAGTCCCCAGTGCTGGCGTGCCGCCGCAGTTACCACATCCTGATGACCGACGGTGAGTACGGTCACTCGGCATGGAACGCACCCTCCCCCTTCAAAGAGCGCGACATGTCCGGCCCCGATGGCGTGCGCATCGTGCGCGGCGGCAACGCTGACGGCAGCGACACCACACTGCCTGACGGCACGCGCTACAGCATCACGAACGAGCAGACCAAGCTGTACCGCGACAACTGGGGCTCGGCCGACCTCAGCTCCTTGTCCGATCTGTCCTTCTACTACTGGTCGCGCGACCTGCAACCGGGCATACCCAATCAGCTGCGGCCGCCCGCGCAGCAATCACTCGGCCCCGAGGAGTTTGGCACCGACACCCACTCGGCCATGCTCGATCCCTACTGGAATCCACGGAACAACCCGGCAACGTGGCAGCACATGGTGAACTACACCATCGGCTTCCTGAGCGCTTCGTCGTGGTCCGGCGCGCCGACATGGCACGGCGACACCTTCACCGGGCTGGGCGGGCTCATCCGCGGCAACGTGGGTTGGGTCACTCCGTTTTGCGGGGCCAACTCCAGTGGCAGCGGCAACCTGCCCTGCGACGGGGGCACCAACTACGAGAGGCGTGGCGACGCGCGCAAGGCGGAGCTCTGGCACACAGCCCTGAACAGCCGGGGCCGCTTCGTGCCGGCGCCCGATGCCAACGCCCTGGTCGTCGCTTTCCAGAACATCCTCAACGAAATCACCGTGACGGCCGGCGCCGGCTCGGTGAGCATCGGGGCCACCTCGGGGCGCCATGCCCAGGACCAGCTGATCTACGAGGCCGAGTACGACAGCGACCGCTGGCGTGGCGACGTGACGGCCTGGGACTGGTCGGGCAGCGCGGGCACGCGCAGCAGCAGCCCCAAGTGGCGCGCCAGCGCGTGGCTGGACGACGAAAGCCGAAACCTCAGCCAGCGCAAGATCTTCACGCACAACGGCAGCGCCGGGGTTGCCTTCACCTGGAACGCACTCGACACCACGCTCAAGAACCAGCTATTGAACGGCGCCACCAACAGCGTGGGACAACAGCGGCTCGACTACCTGCGCGGAGAGCGCAAGCTGGAAACACAGAACGGCGGCACCTTGCGCGACCGCGCGTCGCGCCTGGGCAGCATTGTCAACAGCAACCTCTGGATCACGACACCCCCGCGACGCCTGCGGCACGACTGGGAGGGCCACGCCGCCTTCCGCAGCGCCCAGGCCAAACGCCCGGCCATGGTCTATGTGGGCGCCAACGACGGCATGCTGCATGGCTTTGATGCCGATACCGGTGAGGAGCGCCTGGCCTATGTGCCCCGCGGTGTGTACAACACCCTTCGCGAAAGCACCACGCCTGGGTTCGCTTACAAGGCCACGGTCGACGGCCACCCGTTCACCGCAGACGCGGACCTGCGTCGGGTCGGCAATACCGTGCTGACGACCCCGAACTGGCGCACCTTGCTGGTGGGTGCACTGGGCGCGGGCGGACGCGGCTACTTCGTGCTCGATGTGACCGACCCCGCCAACGTCGGTACGGGCAACGTGCTGATCGATCGCACGTTCGCCGCGGAAGCCACCGGCACGCAGGTCCCGCACGGCGACATCGGTCACCTGCACGCGCCCGCCGTGACCGACGGCCCCCTCACGCAGCGCAGCGAACAGATCGTCAAGCTCAACGACGGCCGCTGGGCAGTGGTGCTGGGCAACGGCGTCAACAGCGCCAACGAGCGACCGGTGCTGCTGATCCAGTACCTCGACGGGGACCGCGCGCTGCGGCCCATCGTGGCGAACAGCACCAACGGCGCCGGCAACGGCCTGGGGCCGGCCCGGCCGATCGATATCGATGGCAACGGAACCGCCGACGTCGTCTACGCCGGAGACCTCAAGGGCCAGCTCTGGAAATTCAACCTGAGCAACACCGACCCCACGAAATGGGGCGTGGCGGTGTGGGACGGCAGCGGCGCCACCTGCTCCAACGCCACCACCTGCCAGCCCTTTCTGCGCGCAAGCGACCCCGACAACGCGACCGTGCCCCAACCCATCACCACCGCGGTGGCCTGGATGCCGCATCCACTGGGTGGCATCCAGCTGCTCTTCGGCACCGGGCAACTGTTACAGCCCACCGACCCGGCCAACAAGGCCGTGCAGACGGTCTACTCGGTGTGGGACAAGAGCAAGTACAAAGGCACCGGCGACGCCCTCACGAGCGAAGACCTCGGGCGCCTCGCTGACGCCGACATCCGTGAGCGGCTGGTGTCGCAACCGGTCACGGGCGCGATCCCGGTGGTGGACACGGACGACGTCACCCACGACGATGCCTACCAGGCTTCGGCCAGCAACGCGGTGGGCTACGCCCGCAACGACGAAAAGGCTCCGCGCGGCTGGTTTGTGGATCTCCCGGTATCGGGCGAACGGTTGATCGTCCACCCGCAAACCTTCCTCGGCCGCAAGGCGATCTTCACCACCACCGCACCGAGCGAGGCCAGCGCGCAGGAGAGCTGCGATCCGCCCAGCACCAGCGGGCAGCACTGGCTCAACGTGCGCGACATGATCACGGGCCAGCTGCCCAAGGGAGGCGTTTTCTACGCACAGCACACCACAACCTCGATCGACACCGCCACGCGCGCGCGCATCGGCAGCAACGAGTTCGTGTTGTTGCCCGGTCAGGGGGATCGCTTCCGCATTGCCAGGGCAAATGGCGGCAAAAGCACCGGCCAGGGAAAGGACGTCTCCCCCGACGAACTCAAGGATATCGTCCCCCCGCCTGCACGGGCCGACTGGCGGGAGTTGCGCCCATGAAGCGCGGCGGGCCCAAGTGCGCGGGTGGCTTCACGCTGATCGAGGCCATGATCGTGGTGGCGATCGTCGCCTTGCTGGCAGCGGTCGCCTTGCCCTCCTACCAGGAGCACGTCCGCCGCACCCACCGCGCTCATGCGCGAGCCACCCTGTTGCAGGCCGCGCAGTGGATGGAGCGCGCGGCCACCGCCCGCGGCCGCTACCCGGACGCCGTGCCTGCCGGAGTGTTGGCGGTCGAGGGGGGGCGCTATCAGGTCGACTTCCTGCCCAACTCTCTCACCGCCACCGCATTCACCTTGGTGGCCATCCCCGCCGGGGCGCAGGCGGCGGACCGCTGCGGCGAGTTCCGCCTGACCCACACCGGCTTGCGCGCACAAGTGGCCACCGCCCTGGTGGCCACACCCGACGACACCGCCACCTGCTGGGACCGCTGAGTGGGCGGATTCCGCCCGCGCCCTGCGCCCCGTTGCCGGCCGGGCGGCAACCCTGTTTCCCGGGCGGCTCCTCAAACCCTGCGAAAATGCACGGATGTTCACCGGCATCATCACCGGCGTGGGGCGCATCGCCGACTCCCATGCGCTGGGAAGTTCTTTGCAGCACGGACGGCGCCTCGCCATCGAGGCACCGCCGGGCTACCTCGACGACGTCGGTCTGGGTGACAGCATTGCGCTCAACGGCGCCTGCATGACCGTCACCACCCTCGACCTGCCAGCCCGGCGTTTCACCATCGACATATCGGCCGAATCGCTGGCCCGCACGACGGGCCTGGGCGAGGTCGGCCGCCGTGTCAACCTGGAAAAGGCCCTGCGCGCGCACGACCGCCTGGGCGGTCACATCGTGTCCGGCCACGTGGACGGCATCGGCACGGTGAGCCATTTCGCCATGGTGGGCGAAAGCTGGGAGCTGCGGGTGCTGGCGCCAACCGCCCTCGCCAAGTACCTGGCCTACAAGGGCTCCATCACGGTCAACGGCGTGAGCCTGACCGTCAACCGCGTGGACGACCGGCCCGACGGCTGCGAGTTCAGCATCAACCTCATCCCCCACACGGTGCAGAACACCACGCTCGGCGATCTGGCCGCCGGCAGCACCGTCAACCTCGAAATCGACACCGTCGCGCGTTACGTGGAGCGCATGCTCTCGGCAACGCCCGTCACGACCAAGGAATCCGCATGAACGCGCCCGAACCCCTGGCACCGGTGGCCATCTCCCCGGTCGAGGCCATCGTGGCCGACATGCGCGCCGGTCGCATGGTCATCCTCGTTGACGAAGAGGACCGCGAGAACGAAGGCGATCTCGTGCTCGCGGCCGACCACGTCACGCCCGACGCCATCAATTTCATGGCCCGCTATGGGCGTGGCTTGATCTGCCTCACGCTCACCAGAGAGCGCTGCGAGCGCCTCAGCCTGCCGCCCATGGTGCCGCGCAACGGCACCAAGATGGGCACGGCTTTCACCGTGTCCATCGAGGCCGCCGAAGGCGTGACCACCGGCATCTCGGCCGCCGACCGCGCGCGCACCGTGCAGGCCGCCGTGGCGCCCAACGCCAAAGCGAGCGACCTGGTGCAACCCGGCCACATCTTCCCGTTGCAGGCGGTGGAAGGCGGCGTGCTCATGCGCGCCGGCCACACCGAAGCCGGTTGCGACCTCGCGGCCATGGCCGGCTGCACGCCCGCCGCGGTGATCTGCGAGATCATGAAGGACGATGGCACCATGGCGCGCCTGCCCGACCTTCAGGTCTTCGCCGCCGAGCACGGCATCAAGATCGGCACCATCGCCGACCTGATCGAATACCGCAGCCGCACCGAGAGCCTGGTGCAGAAGATCGGCTCGCGACCGCTCAACACCGCTTTCGGCGAATTCACCGCGCACGCGTTTCGCGACCAGCCCAGCGGCGCGCTGCACCTGGCGCTGGTGAAGGGCCAGTGGGGCACCGACGACGTGGTGCCGGTGCGCGTGCACGAGCCGCTGTCGGTGCTGGATGCGCTCGAGGTCGGGCGCTCCATGCACAGCTGGAGCCTGGAACAAAGCCTGCGCTTCATCAGCGAGCGCGGCCGCGGCGTGGCCGTGCTGCTCAACTGCGGCGAGTCGGCCGAGCAATTGCTCGCGCAGTTCGAAGGCACGGCACGTTCCGCCCAGGCACCCGAACGTGGCCGCATGGACCTGCGCACCTACGGTGTGGGCGCGCAGATCCTGCGCGAATGCGGCGTGGCCCGCATGGAGCTCATGGGCAACCCGCGCCGCATGCCCAGCATGCAAGGCTACGGACTCGAAATCACCGGCTTCATCGGCCGCCAGAACTGAAACCCAGGGAAACGGAATTCACCATGTTTGGTGCAGACAAAGGATCCGCAGGCGAGCTCGACGGCAAACGCCTGCACATCGGCATCGTGCAGGCGCGCTTCAACGAGGCCATCACCGATGCCCTCTTCCAGGCTTGCCACGCCGAGCTGCTGGCCCTGGGTGTGCAGGAAAAGCACATCGCCCACGTGAAGGTGCCGGGCGCGCTGGAGGTGCCGGTGGCCCTGCAGGCCATGGCCGAGCGCGAGGAATACGATGCGCTGATCGCGCTGGGCTGCATCATCCGCGGCGAGACCTACCACTTCGAGCTCGTGGCCAACGAATCGGGCGCCGGCGTCACGCGCGTCGCGCTGGACCACCAGATCCCGGTGGCCAACGCCATCCTCACCACCGAGAACGAGGCCCAGGCCCTGGCGCGCCAGACCGACAAGGGCCGCGACGCCGCGCGTGTGGCCGTCGAGATGGCGCTGGTGCTGGACCAGATCGGTTGAGCATGGCCACCAGCACCGACACCCCCACCCCCCGCAAGGCCGCCGACAAATCGGCCCGCACCCGCGCGCGCGAGTTCGCGCTGCAGGCGCTGTACCAGCACCTCGTGGGCCGCAACCCGGTGGACGACATCGACGCCTTCACGCGCGACCTCTCGGGCTTTCACAAGTGCGACAGCCTGCACTTCGACGCCCTGGTGCGCGGCTGCGTGGCGCAAGCCAGCGACCTGGACGCACTGATCGCGCCGCGCCTGGACCGCCCGCTGGCGGAGCTGTCTCCCATCGAGCACGGCGTGCTGTGGATCGGCACCTACGAGTTCCAGCACTGCCCCGACGTGCCCTGGCGCGTGGTGCTCAACGAGTGCATCGAGCTGGCCAAATCCTTCGGGGGCACCGACGGTCACAAGTTCGTCAACGGCGTGCTGCATCCACTGGCGGCGCAGCTGCGTCCGGCCGAGGTGGCGGCCTCGCCGCGTGGCGGCGCGCGCAAATGAAGCTCGCCGCACGCGCGCAGCGCGTCGACCCGTTCTACGTGATGGAGGTGGCCAAGGCTGCCGCGCGCGAGGCCGCCACGGCCACGCGCCCCATGATCGCGCTCAACATCGGTGAACCCGACTTCACCGCGCCGCCGCTGGTGCAGCAGGCTGCCGAACGCGCCATTCGCGACGGCCGCAGCCAGTACACCCACGCGCTGGGCCTCATTGCGCTGCGCGAAGCCATCGCCGGCTGGTACCACACCCGCTGGGGCCTGCAGATCGATCCAGCCCGCATCGTGGTCACCGCCGGCGCCTCGGCGGCGCTGCAGCTGGCCTGCCTGGCGCTCATCGACGCTGGCGATGAAATCCTGATGCCCGACCCGTGCTACCCCTGCAACCGGCAGTTCGTGCAGGCAGCCGAAGGGCGAGCGGTGATGGTGCCCAGCGGTCCGGCCCAGCGCTTCCAGCTCAGTGCAGCACAGGTGCGTGCGCACTGGGGTGAACGCACGCGAGGCGTGCTGCTGGCGTCACCCTCCAACCCCACCGGCACCTCGATCGCGCGCGACGAGCTGCAGCGCATCGCCGGCGAGGTGCGCGCGCGCGACGGCATCACGCTCATCGACGAGATCTACCTCGGCCTGAGCTACGACACCGCTTTCGGCCAGAGCGCGCTCTCGCTGCCCGACGGCCTGGGCGAATCGGTGATCAGCGTCAACAGCTTCAGCAAGTACTTCAACATGACGGGCTGGCGCCTGGGCTGGCTGGTGCTGCCGCCGGCACTGGTCGAGCCGGTGGAGCGGCTGGCGCAGAACCTCTTCATCTGCCCGAGCACCATCGCCCAGCACGCGGCGCTGGCCTGCTTCGAGCCCGAGAGCCTGCACGAGTACGAGCGCCGCCGCGCGGCCTTCCAGTCGCGACGCGACTTCTTCATTCCCGAACTGAACCGCCTGGGCCTGACCGTGCCGGTGATGCCCGACGGCGCCTTCTACGCCTGGGCCGACATCACCGATGCCGCCACGCGCTGGGGCATCGCCCCGGGCGGCGAGCGCCCCGAAAACGCGCAAAGCTGGCGCTTCGCTTTCGAGCTGCTGCAGCGCTGCCAGATCGCCGCTACGCCGGGGCGCGATTTCTCGCATGCCGAGCCGGGCCGCTACCTGCGTTTTTCCACCGCGAGCTCGCTGGAGCAACTCCAGGAGGCGGTCGCGCGGCTGGAGAAGGCCCTGTGAACGCGGCCCTGCCGTTCGAATGGCGCGTGCGTGTCTACTGGGAAGACACCGACGCCGGCGGCATCGTGTTCTACGCCAACTACCTCAAGTTCTTCGAGCGCGCGCGCACCGAATGGCTGCGCGCGCGTGGCGTGGAACAGCAGCGCCTGCGCGAGACCGCGGGTGGCCTGTTCGTGGTGAGCGCCACCGACGTGCGGTACCACCGCCCGGCCCGGCTCGATGATTTGCTTCTGGTTACCGCGCAGGTGACGGAAGCGGGCCGTGCGTCGCTGACAATCGCGCAGACCGCGCGCCGCCACGGCCCCGGGGCCGAACTGCTGTGCGAAGGCAGCATCCGCATCGGTTGGGTCGACGCGAGCACCCTGACCCCGCGCCGCATGCCGCCCGCACTGCTGCAAGCCCTGGGCCTGACCTAGCGGCCGCACGCAATCACGAAACCTTTGATCCCCTTCTGGTATCCCTGACCCCATGACTCCCGAACTCTCCATCGTCCAGCTCATGCTCAACGCGAGCTGGGTGGTCCAGGCCGTGGTGCTGCTGCTGGTGCTGATGTCGCTGCTGAGCTGGGCCGCCATCTTCCGCAAGCTCGGCACGCTCAAGCGCGTCAAGGGCAAGAACGACGACTTCGAGCGCGAATTCTGGTCCGGCACCAACCTCAACGAGCTCTACGCCGCCGCCACCCAGAACGCCCGCCAGGGCGGGCCCATGGAGCGCATTTTTGCCAGTGGCATGCGCGAGTACCACAAGCTGCGCGAGCGCCGCATCAGCGACAACGGCGCACTGCTCGACGGCGCGCGCCGCGCCATGCGCGCAAGCTTCCAGCGCGAGCTCGACGTGCTCGAGTCCAACCTCTCGTTTCTGGGCACGGTGGGTTCGGTGGCTCCCTACGTGGGCCTGTTCGGCACCGTGTGGGGCATCATGCACGCGTTCACGGGCCTGGCCTCGCTGGCGCAGGTCACGCTGGCCACGGTGGCCCCCGGCATTGCCGAGGCACTGGTCGCCACGGCCATCGGGCTCTTTGCGGCCATTCCCGCGGTCGTCGCCTACAACCGCTTCGCCCACGACATCGACCGCGTGGCCAACGGCCTGGAGACCTTCATGGAGGAGTTCTCCAACATCCTGCAACGCAACCTCGGGGTGCATCCGGCCGGCCCGACCGGCAGCGCCTCCACCTACTGAGCGACGCGGGCACCCACATGGCCAAACTCGCTTCTCGCGGCCGTGGCCGCCGCACGATCAACGAGATCAACATGGTCCCGTTCATCGACGTGATGCTGGTGCTGCTGATCATCTTCATGGTCACCGCACCGCTGATCACGCCGAGCCAGATCGCGCTGCCCAGCGTGGGCCAGGCGGCACGCCAGCCCGACCGCTTCGTGCAGGTGCTGCTCGACAAGGATGAGCAACTGCGTGTGGTGGAAGGCCGCGCTGCGAGTGCCGAAGGCGTCCCGGTGCCCATCAACCTGCTGGCGCTGCGGGTGCGCGAGCTACAAGGAGCCGAGGGCAGCGATCCGGCCACCGTGCCGGTGATCATCAGCGCCGACAAGACGGTGAAGTACGAATCGGTGGTGCGCGTGATGGACACGCTGCAGAAGGCCGGCGTGCAACGCGTGGGCCTGTCGGTGCAGACCACCCGCTGAGGCCATGACGTCCAACGCCGCCCGCCGCATTGAATTCGCCCCGCCGCCACCCGCGCGCTGGGGCGGCCCGCTGGGCAAGGCGGCCGCCGTGCATGCGCTGTTGATTGCAGCGCTGACCTGGGGTGTCTCCTGGCGGCACGACGCCGACACGCCGGCGGTGGAGGCCGAGCTGTGGTCGCGCCTGCCGCAGCAGGCGGCACCGCGCGCGGTGGAACCCCCACCGCCACCACCGGCGCCCGCCCCACCACCCGCCCCCGCCCCACCACCCGCCCCCGCACCAACGCCGGCACCTCCTCCACCACCGCCAGCGCCGGCGCCCGCCCCCGCACAGCCCGACATCGCCACCCAGCAGGCCAAGGCGCGCGCCGAGGCCGAGGCGCGCGAGCGGGAACGTGAGCGCGAGCAGCAGCGCCGCCTGGCCGAACAGCGTGAACGCGAAGCCGCCCAGAAGAAGGCCGCAGCCGAGAAAGCCGCGGCCGAGAAGAAGGCCCAGGCCGAACGCGAGCGCCAGCAGAGGCTGGCCGAGCAGAAGCGGGAAGCCGAGCGCAAGGCCGCCGAAGAACGCCGACAGGCCCAGGTGCAGGAGCAGTTGCGCAAGGAGCAACTGGCCCGCGTGATGGGCCAGGCCGGCGCCAGCGGCGGCCCGCAAAGCACGGGCACGGCCCAGCAATCCAGCGGGCCGTCGGCCAGCTACGCCGGCAAGGTGGTGGCGCGCATCAAGCCCAACGTGGTATTCACCGAACTCGCACCGGGCAACCCGCGCGCCGAGGTCGAGGTGCGCGTCGCGCCCGACGGCACCATCACCGGGCGCAAGCTCGTCAAGAGCAGCGGCAACCCTACCTGGGACGAAGCCGTGCTGCGCGCCATCGACCGCACCGCCACGCTGCCACGCGACGTGGACGGGCGCGTGCCGTCGTCGATGCTGATCGGCCTGCGGCCGCTGGATTGATCAGTTCCGCGGCGTGCTGTTGCCCCGGATCCAATCGCCCAGTGCGGCCTCATCCACAGTGCCTGCGGCCACGCTCAACATGGTCAGCGTCGCGTCGGTCTGGGTGGCGGCGAGCCGATAGCCATTGAGATAGAGAAACAGGCCCATGGCCAGAAAGGGAGCGCGCTTGTTGCCATCGACGAACGCATGGTTCTTGGCCAAGCCCACTGCGTAGCTCGCGGCCAGGTCTGCGACGTCGGGTGCCCCGTAAGCCGCGAGGTTCTTTGCTCGACCCAGTGCCGATTCAAGCAAGCCGTCGTCTCGAATCCCGGCACGGCCACCATGCTCGGCGAGGCTTTCGTCATGCAGCAGAACAAGCGCGCCTTTGTCGACCCAGCGCCAGCTCATTTGGCCAACTGGTGGAAGGTGTCTCGGTAGTCGCGCATGAACGCCCGGCCCGCTTCGATCTGCTCTTCAAGTGCAGGGTCGTACGGCGTCAACACGAGACCTTCCGGCGTTTCGGTCAGAAAAACGGTCTGGCCCTTTTCAAGTCGCAGCCTGGCCAACGCCTCCTTGGGCAGGATCACGCCCACGGAGTTGCCGATCTGGGTGAGTTTGAGGGTGTGCATGGCGGCGCTCGATCGTTATAACGGACGTAATACCAAACCGCCGCCAACCTGGCGGTCAATCGAACACGATCTCCGCGCGCTGCTCGTGCGCCTGCGCCATCCAGCTTGCCAGCGCGGCGTCGCTCGGGAAGAACAGGGCGCGGTCGTCGAGTTGCAGTTCGCATTGCGCGCCAGAGCGCTGCAGCGCCAGGCGCACCGGCAGACCACGCACCAGTTCGCCCTGCTCGGTCTGCTCGCGCTTCGGCGGGAATTCGCGCACCAGCTGTGCGATGGCGGGTGCGTGGCCGTTGACCGCCACGCGCAGGTACTTGCCAAAACGGCAGCGCGCGGTGCCCAGGTCCCAGATCTGCTGCAGCTTCAGGCGCAGGCCGCCCGAGAAGCGGTCGGGCTGCGCCACCGCCTGCACCACGATGAGTTCGTCGTCCTTGAGCAGGTGGCGGTGCGCGTTGATCATGTTTTCGTCGGCGCTGGTCTCCATCACCGCAGTCTTGTCGTCGATCTTGAACAGGGCGAGCTTGCCGCGCTGGCCGTTGATGACGCGAAAGTCGGTGACGATGCCGGCCAGGATCACCGGGTCGCGGCTGTCCACCACGTCCACCAGCCGCGTGCGTGCAAAGCGCCGCACCTCGCGCTCCACCTCGTCGAACAGGTGGCCCGAGAAGTAGAAGCCGATGGCGCTCTTCTCGTGCGTGAGCTTTTCCTTCACGCCCCACGGGAGCGTGGCCACCAGGTCGGGCTCCTGCGTGCTGGAGCCGTGGTCATCACCGCCCAGCATGTCGAACAGGCCGCCCTGGTGCGCGTTGGCCTGCGTGGTGGCGGCGTACTCGAAGGCGATGTCCAGCGAGGCCAGCAGCTCGGCGCGGTTGAGGTGCAGGCTGTCGAAGGCGCCGGCCTTGATGAGCGCTTCCACGGTGCGCTTGTTGATGCGGGTGCGGTCCACGCGCAGGCAGAAATCGAACAGGCTGCGAAACGGCCCGCTCTCCTGCCCGTTCGGGCCCTCGCCGCGGCCCTCGCGCGCAGCCACCACGGCCTCGATGGCCTGCTGCCCCGTGCCCTTGACGGCGCCCAGGCCATAGCGGATGAGCTTGTCCGTCACCGGTTCGAAGCGGTAGCCGCCTCGATTGACGTCGGGTGGCTCGAACGCCATGCCCATCTTGTGCGCGTCTTCGAACAACACCTTGAGCTTGTCGGTGTCGTCCATCTCCACGGTCATGTTGGCGCAGTAGAACTCCGCCGTGTAGTGCACCTTGAGCCAGGCCGTGTGGTAGGCCAGCAGCGAGTACGCGGCCGCGTGCGACTTGTTGAAGCCGTAGCCCGCGAACTTCTCCATCAGGTCGAAGATTTCGTCGGCCTTGTCCTGCGGGATGTTGTGCGTCTTGAGGGCACCAGCGCGGAATTTCTCGCGGTGCTCGGCCATCTCCTCAGCCTTCTTCTTGCCCATCGCGCGGCGCAGCAGGTCGGCGCCGCCGAGCGAGTAGCCGCCCAGGATCTGCGCCGTCTGCATCACCTGCTCCTGGTAGACCATGATCCCGTAGGTCTCGCTGAGCATGTCGGCCACCGCGGGGTGCGGGTAGACCACCTCCTCACGCCCGTGCTTGCGCGCCACGAAGCTGGGGATCAGGTCCATCGGGCCCGGGCGGTACAGCGCGTTGAGCGCGATCAGGTCTTCCAGCCGGGTGGGCCGGGCGTCGCGCAGCATGCCCTGCATGCCGCGGCTTTCAAACTGGAACACGGCCTCCGTCTGGCCGCGCGAGAACAGCGCGTACACCTTGGGGTCGTCCAGCGGCACGTCCTCGAAGCGGAAGTGCTCGCGTCCCTTGTGGCGCTTCATGATGAACTCGCGCGCGATCTCCAGGATGGTGAGCGTGGCCAGGCCCAGGAAGTCGAACTTCACCAGGCCGATGGCCTCGACGTCGTCCTTGTCGTACTGACTCACCGCCGATTCGCTGCCCGGCTGCGCGTAGAGCGGGCAGAAATCGGTGAGCTTGCCGGGCGCGATCAACACGCCACCCGCGTGCATGCCGACGTTGCGCGTCATGCCCTCGAGCTTCTGGGCCAGCTCGATCAGGTTCTTGACGTCCTCTTCTTTCTGCACGCGCTCGGCCAGCACCGGCTCCATCTCGAGCGCGTAGTTGTTCTTGTCGCCCTCCTTCTTCGGCACCGGCGGGTATTGCAGCGTCACGCTCATGCCCGGCTTGTTGGGCACCAGCTTGGAGATGCCGTCGCAAAAGCCGTAGGAGAGATCGAGCACGCGGCCCACGTCGCGAATGGCCGCGCGCGCGGCCATGGTGCCGAAGGTGGCGATCTGACTCACCGCGTCCTTGCCGTACTTCTGCTTCACGTACTCGATGACGCGGTCGCGGTTGCCCTGGCAGAAGTCGATGTCGAAGTCGGGCATGGACACCCGCTCCGGGTTCAGGAAGCGCTCGAACAGCAGGTTGTATTCCAGCGGATCGAGGTCGGTGATCTTGAGCGCGTAGGCCACCAGCGAACCCGCGCCCGAGCCGCGCCCGGGGCCCACCGGGCAGCCGTTGTTCTTGGCCCAGTTGATGAAGTCACCCACGATCAGGAAGTAGCCCGGGAACCCCATCTTGAGGATGGTGCCGATCTCGAACTCCAGCCGCTCCACATAGCGCGGGCGCTGTTTGTCGCGCTCGGCCGGGTCGGGGTAGAGGTGCCGCAGACGCTCCTCCAGCCCCTCGAACGACGACTGGCGGAAGAAGTCCGCCATCGGCATGGGCACGCCATCCACCAGCGGCGTCGGGAAATCGGGCAACTGCGGCTTGCCCAGCACCAGCGTGAGGTTGCAGCGGCGCGCGATCTCCAGCGTGTTGGCCACGGCCGAGGGAACGTCGGCGAACAGCGCGGCCATGTCGGCCGCCGGCTTGAACCACTGCTCGCGCGTGAAGCGGCGCACGCGCCGCGTGTTGCCCAGGATCTCGCCCTCTGAAATGCACACGCGCGCCTCGTGCGCCTCGTAATCGTCGGGCCCGAGGAACTGCACCGGGTGCGTGGCCACCACCGGCAGGTGCAGCCGCGCGGCCAGCTGCACCGCGCCCACCACATGGCGCTCGTCGTCGGCACGGCCGGCGCGCTGCAGCTCGATGTAGAAGCGGTGGGTGAACAGCGAGGCCAATGCCAGCGCCACGTCGCTCGCACGCTGGGTGTCGCCGGCCATCAGCGCCTGGCCCACCGGGCCGGCCTGCGCGCCCGACAACAGGATCAGCCCGGCGTTGAGTTCTTCAAGCCATTCGCGCTTGACGACCGCCTGGTCGCGCACCACGTTGCGCGTCCAGGCGCGCGCCAGCAGCTCGCACAGGTTCAGGTAGCCCTGCTTGTCCTGCACCAGCAAGAGCACGCGTGGCAGCGGCTGCTGGTGGGCACCGGGCATGGCATTGGGCGTCTCGTCGCTGAAGCCTTGCAGCAGCACCTCGGCACCGATGACGGGCTTGACGCCCTTGTCGCGCGCGGCCTTGTAGAACTTGACGGCACCGAACAGGTTGTTCAGATCGGTGATGGCCAGCGCCGGCTGGCCATCGGCCGCGGCTTGCGCCACGGTGTCGTCGATGCGGTTGGTGCCGTCGACGACGGAGAACTCGGTGTGCAGGCGCAGGTGAATGAACATGCGCCCGATTCTAGAGACGCGGCCCGCCCCCGATCAGTCTTTCAGGATGTGCAACACCTCGGATCGGAACTCCCGGCTGTAGAGAATGGCCACCACGACCATGGTGGCCAGCACCATCACCAGCGGCGACACGAACCAGCCCAGCAGGGCAAACGAAAAGTAGTACGCACGCAGGCCGTCGTTGAAGGTCTCGGCCGCCGAGCCGACCAGCGCGGCAGCGCGGTCGGCGAAGGTGCGGCGGTCGTACTTGCCGCTGGCGAAGTCCGCTGGCGACGGCAGGGAGCCGATGGCCAGTGCGACGAAGGTGTACTGGCGCATGCACCAGGAAAAGCGGAAGAACGAGTAGACGAAGATCGCCACCAGCACCAGGATCTTGAACTCGAAGACGAGCAAGGTGGTGGCCTGCGCGAACGGGATCTCGCTCATCAGCTCGGACGCCTTGTCGGTGGTGCCCAGCAGCGCGAACAGCGCACCGATCACCAGGATCGAGGTCGACGAAAAGAAGGCCGGCGTGTTCGACAGCGTCTGGGTGATCAGGCCGTCGAGCATGCGCGGGTCGCGCTCGATGGCCTGCTCCATCCAGTAGCGCCGGTAGCGGTTGGTGGTGACCAGCAGCGAAGGCCGCTTTCGCGCCCAGGCCTTGGAAAACCAGGCGTAGCCGACCCAGAGCGAAAAAAAGCAGACCAGCGCGAGCCAGTCTGCCCAGGGGAGGATGCTGATGATCTTCATGCGGCGCATGCTAGCGCCGGATGAAGATGTCCTGTGCTCAGCCTTTGAACTTCTGCGTCACCTGCGCCACGCGCTCGCCGAACAGGCGTGCCGTCTCCAGGTCGCCCGGCAGCATTTCGTTGGCGCCGGCGTCCGACGGGCTTTGCGCCATGGCGCCGCTGAAGGAGCCGACGTAGTTGACGTCGTTGCGCTGGGCGGCCTTGCTGTTGCTGGGCATCATGCCCGTGCCGACCCAGATGCCGCTGTGCTGCATGGCCAGCGTGAACAGGTAGTGCAGCGTGGACAGCTTGTCGCCGTTCATGGTGGCGCTGTTGGTGAAGCCGGCGAAGACCTTGTCCTTCCACTTCTGCGCAAACCAGGCCTTGCTGGACGCGTCAGCGAACTTCTTGAACTGCCAGCTCACGGTGCCCATGTAGGTGGGCGATCCCATGATGATGGCGTCGGCCGCGTCCAGCGTTTCCCAGCCGCCAGCGGGCAGGTTGCCATCGGCGTCGATCGCGATCAGTTCGGCCCCGGCGCCCTGTGCCACCGACTGCGCCATGCGCTGGGTGTGACCGTAGCCCGAGTGGTAAACAACAACGACTTTGCTCATGTTCGATTTCTCCGATGTGAAAAGAATCAATTGCCGCGCTTGGCATCAACGCTGAAGGCTCCGGCGCCGAAGGCGGCGATTGCCAGCAGGCCACCCACCACACCGATGTTTTTCCAGAACAGCAGCGACTGCATGAACTGTTGATCGGCCGGCACGGACCAGTAAGCGTGGAAGAACACGCTGGCCACCAGGGTGAACACAGCCAGCACCAGTGCGGCCGGGCGCGTGAACAGGCCGATGATCAGCAGGATGGGGGCGACCACCTCGATCACGATGGCAAGCGCCGCACCCACTTCGGGCAGGGGCAGCCCCACCGAGCCGATGTAGCCAGCGGTGCCGGCAAAGCCGCCGATCTTGGAAATGCCCGCGGGCAGGAACAGCGCGGCCATCAGCAGGCGCGCCAGCAAGGCGAAGGGGTTTTGCAGGGCGTTCATGGGAAGTACTCCAGGGTTGATGGAAAAAAGGAAATCAGTGGGCGAGGTCGAACACCAGCACCTCGGCGTCCTTGCCGCCGCTCAGGCTCAGGCTGGCTTCGCCATCCATGACGGCAGCATCGCCGCCGGACAGCCGCTCGCCATTGACCAGAAGTTCACCGCGCACCAGGTGCACATAGGTCTTGCGCTTCGGATCCAGTTCGATGTGGGCAGACTCCTCGCCGTCGAACAGACCGGCGTACATCGCGGCGTCGGCGTGGATCGTCACCGAGCCCTGGCTGCCGTCGGGCGAGGCCACCAGGCGCAGGCGGCCGCGTTTCTCGGCCTCGGCAAAGCCCTTTTGCTCGTAGCTCGGCGGGATGCCGCGCTGGTTCGGCTCGATCCAGATCTGCAGGAAGTGCGTGGTGCTGTTGGGCGCGTGGTTGAACTCGCTGTGCATGACGCCGGTGCCCGCACTCATGCGCTGCACGTCGCCGGGCGGAATGCCCTTGACGTTGCCCATGCTGTCCTTGTGCGCCAGGTTGCCCTGCAGCACGTAGCTGATGATTTCCATGTCGCGGTGACCGTGGGTGCCGAAGCCGGTGCCCGGGGCGATGCGGTCCTCGTTGATCACGCGCAGGTTGCCCCAGCCCATCCAGGCCGGGTCGAAGTAGTTGGCGAAGGAGAACGAGTGGTAGCTCTTGAGCCAGCCGTGGTCGGCATAACCACGGGCGTCAGAGCGGCGGATCTGCATCATGGCTGGGGTCCTCGGTGTTCCCGCTGGGCGGGGGGGGTGGGGCCGGCGCGGTGCCGGCATGGGTGGAATTCTGGACAAATACCCTCATCACCGGGCCGAAGGTTTTTGATGGCATCATTCAAATCGTTTGAACATTCAACACCCCGATGGCCGCCCAGTCCCCCAGCACGCGCAGCGTCCTCTCGGCCGACAACCTGGCCCTGATCGAGGCCATCGCCCGCCTGGGGAGCATGGCCGCGGCAGCGCGCGAGCTGGGCATGGTGCCCAGCGCCCTCACCTACCGCGTGCGCCAGATCGAGGACGCGCTGGACGTGCTCCTGTTCGACCGCAGCGCGCGGCGCGCGGCACTCACCCCCGCCGGCAGCGAACTGCTGCGCGCGGGCGAGCACCTGCTCAGCGAATTCGACGCCGTGGCCCAGCGCGTCAAGCGCGTGGCCACCGGCTGGGAGCCGCAGCTCACCATCGCAGCCGATGCGCTGATCTCGCGCACCACGCTGTTCGAGTTGTGCGAGGACTTCTACGCCACCGGCGCCCCCACGCGGCTGCGTCTGCGCTCGGAGAATCTCTCGGGCACGCTCGAGGCCCTGCAAGGCGGCATCGCCGATCTGGCGCTGGGCATCACCGGCGAGGTGTCGGGCCCCGGGCTGCAGACCGCTCCCCTGGGCAGCGTTCCCTTCGTGTACGCGGTGGCGCCCCACCACCCGCTGGCGGCGTTGGCGGGCAGCCTGTGCGAGGAGGACATCCGCCAGCACCGCGCCGTGGCCGTGGCCGACACCACGCAGCGCGGGCGTGGCGTGAGCTACAACCTGCTGCCGGGGCAGGAAGTGCTCACCGTGCCGACGATGCAGCACAAGCTCGAAGCCCAGTTGCGCGGACTGGGCGCCGGCTTCCTGCCGC
>VFQO010000867.1_pt1 | contig 28107 bp, 21 predicted proteins | sample 3512331 | NCBI WGS metagenome assembly VFQO01 (sample SAMN10412371, study PRJNA504923) | tailings metagenome | isolation source: Replicate 3 from Balatoc abandoned mine | place: Philippines: Itogon, Benguet | collected 2017-08-28 | reverse complement strand
CATTAGTTTAACTTAGTTAACGAAACTTTTGGTCCAACATTTGGGGAGTGTTATACATTGATTAAGAAATCTTCGGTGAAATCGATCAGCACATCGGCATATCCACCCAGATTATACCGATTGAAACGTCCGGCATTTCTTGGGTCATTTCCGGCAAACGAGTCGGCTCCACCATCTTCATAGGAAGCCACATCACCAGCAATGACTTCAAAGTTTTCTGTTCTGAACTCAGATCCAAAAGCTAAGGTAACTTTATCTGAAACCGACTTTGAGAGATCTATATTCCCTACCACATGATTGAATCTAGTTCCACCTGGCTTAAAAATAATCGGGCTATTTTCTCTGTATTTATTGGTACCATCTGGATTTTTCGTTCCATTACGGTTGTGCGAATTGGTGACGGTGTATTGTTGCTCATTACCGCCGATGGTAAGCGAAAGGTCTGTATTCCATCCCAGTTTTTGAGATTTAAAGCCTAGAGTTGCATGGTAGTCGGTTAAATCACCGTCAAAAGTAGGCACATACCCTTGGTAAGAGGCTGGGGTACCGTCACCAAAGAAATCCTTTAGGTAGGGAAACGAACTAAGTGGCCGCCAATACGGAGTTCTATAATTGGCAAAGCTATTAACCTTCTTATACACATAGGCCCCATTGGCATACCATTCGCCTGAACCAAGTTCACCGCCTGCATTGGTGGCAAACTTGAGTGAGGTCGTCTCAGGAGAGCCGTTGATGTTTCCAGCGTCTGGTTTTTTAGCCAAAAAAGCCTTCACTTCCTGAATGTCGGCACCAAAGTCGGCAGCCTCTCCTTCGGCATCCACGATGCCCGGCCGGTTGGCTAATCCAACCTGTGATATATCCAAGGTATAATTGACAAATCCATTTTTACCTAGGGATTGGCCATTATTCAAGGCAATTCCCATCAGAGCGCCATCGCCTTTGTGGGTAATTCCAGACCGGAGTGTCAGGCTACCTTGATTCGCCTGTTTTTTCAAAATGATGTTCATCACCCCCGCGATGGCATCTGAGCCATATTGAGCTGAGGCGCCATCTCGAAGGATTTCTACACGCTCGATCATATCGGTTGGTATGGCTGAGATATCGGCGCCCGTTTCACCGCGACCCGGGGAGGTTTGGGTGTATAAAAGGGAACTCATATTTTTTCGTTTTCCATTGATCAAAATCAGGGTTCTGCTGGGCCCCATGTTTCGAATCTCATAGGGGTCCAATAACGAAGTTGCATCATTAACAGGTGTTTGGACCGTATTAAACGATGGAATTCGATATTGTAGGGCTTTATCAAAAGTTGGCTGGCCTGTACTGAATAAGTCCCGATTCCCAAGAACATCGACAGGCAAGGGAGTGTCGGTTAATGTTCGCTTGGTGCTTCGACTTCCAACGGAAATCACCACTTCGTTCAACATTGTCGCATCAGGTACTAATTCAACCACCATATTGGAGGATGCTTCCACCAGTACCTTGGTGTAACCCACGAAACTAAATTCCAATTTGGTACCCTCCGAAACGGCTAAACTAAAGTTTCCTGATGCATCGGTCAGAGTACCCTGTGTTGCCCCGACAACCCGAACACTGGCTCCAATTATTGGGGAGCCATTCCCTTTTTCAATGACTTTTCCTGTGAGTTGTTGGCCCAAAACGGAGAAATTGACCAGCCATAGTACGATAACACCCAAGCGTTTGAGTTGATTCATCCTGTTTGTTTTGTTTAGTTTGATATGTAGATATGAGTGAACACTAGGTCCAGAACCCAGCAGTGTCGAAAAGCGCAACATCCGCACCTAATCTCGGCCTCTGATTCTAGACCCGATCAAACATAGTGAACAACTCTGAATGTAGATGTAAAAAATACACCAAATGAGAAAATTGTACACGAAATAAAAACATGTTTACTTTTCGTATGCAAAAATTTGCTGTATGTCCTCTAAAAAAATGCAGCAAGATTCATTTGTTCGCTGAAAGTATTAAAAAAACGACCCCAAAATGTGATCGAGGTCGTTTACTACAACTTAAACATCAATTAAAAATTGATATCTTATATCAGACGAACCTGATTTTAAACGATCTATCATGGACTCCTCTAAACAAGGAACTATAGGAACTACAAAAATCTAAAGTGGAAAAGAAATCGAGGGTTAAATTTAGTGCATCAGTTGCATGGGCAGGATAGCCAAAATCTAGCAATTGTTTTCCGGATAGAATTCCTTTTGTAGTTCTTTGAGTTAGCGAATTCAAATATACTATACCTTTTAGAATATTCTAAAAATTCACAAACAATATTATAAAAGGTATAAATTAATCTTTTTTATACCTAAAATATATTTGATCGACTCATCAGAGCTTTGGTAAGAAGAAGTTGGCATTTGGTATGCCTAAAGTGGACTTTGGAGGGGAAGCTGGTATGAAGGGAATCACCCTTTGGTGGGATTTCAAACCTTAGAGACCAAAGGGTGATTTAACACTTAATTAGGAAGAAACGGTTGTACCGCTTGTTTCATTTGGGCAGCCGAAAGCACACCCGATTGACGGAATTTTACTTCGCCTTTTTGAAATACCATGAGGGTAGGCACGCCTGAGATTCGGTATTGGCGGGCCAAAGCAGGATTTTTATCCACATCAATTTTTACGACTTTCACTTGGTCACCCATTTGATTGGCGAATTGCTGTAACGCAGGTGCCATGGCTTTACATGGCCCACACCATTCCGCAAAAAAATCAATCATTACCGGGATTTCCGACGCAATTAGTTCTTCAAATTTACCAGTCATACTTTTTTCAATTTAATATTTACCTCTTTTTTCAGGTTCAAACTTAACCATAATTTGCAACCAAATCGAACGCGACAACCGGTAGAGAACCGGGGTTAACAGAAGCGTAAGCCCTACATACACACCGATGTATACGCGCCAATCGGCATCAGAAAAAAACAAAAAATACCCAACCACAGCCGTAACAAAAAGCGCAATATTGAGGGCATAGCTCACATACATGGCCCCAAAGAAAAAGCCTGTTTCTCGTTCGTATTTCATTTCACAATGACTACACGCATCATGCATTTCAAACATTTTCCCGAATGAGTAGGGATTTTTGGAGACAAAAACGTGCCCTTGGTGGCATCTAGGACATTTTCCGGTGAACGCAGCAACTAGTTTACTCATGTTAAAATTTCGTGATAGTAGGAAGTTGGGGCAAAGGTACATATCAACGAGAACACTATCTGTGACTTTTGTTACACAGAGCCATTTTTAATTCAAGTACTTTCAAAATCAAACCATTGAATCTTGCTCATTAAACATAAAAACGACCTTTTCCATTCCGCGTCTATCGTCTAAGGGCCCGCTGAAATTGAGCCAACCCAAAAACAAGAAACTCAACCTTTGGGACACCCAACCTTTTTTCGTAGTTTTCTTCTTTATTTATTCACGGACTACCGCATGAAAAAACTTTTCCTTCTTTTGGCATTAGGATCATTTCTTTGTCAAGCACAAATCAAGCCCGCCCCTCCCCGAGCTGAGGGCGATGGGCCTCATACTCGCCTGATCATTCGAGGCGTAACACTCATCAACAGCACCGGAGCTCCCCCGGTTGGACCAGTCGATATTGTGGTGGAGAAAAATATCATCAAATCGGTACGCCAAGTGGGGTATCCGGGTGTTCCGATCGATCCCAAACGCCGGCCAGCGGCCCAACCCGGCGACAAAGAATTAGACTGTACGGGCATGTATTTGATGCCTGGATTTGTGGACATGCACGGACACATCGGAGGGAGTTCACAAGGTACTCCGGCAGAATACGTCTTTAAATTGTGGCTAGCCCATGGTATCACCACCATTCGGGATCCATCGGCGGGTAATGGTCTGAACTGGACGCTCGACCAGAAGAAAAAGAGTGAAAAAAACGACATCACTGCACCCCGAATTTTGGCTTACACGGCCTTCGGAATGGGGAGCGATCAACCCATATCTACCCCGGAAGCTGCACGCGAGTGGGTTCGGAAGAATGCCCAAGCGGGGGCTGATGGTATCAAGTTTTTTGGCGCGGAGCCAGATGTCTTTCGGGCTGCCTTGGAAGAAAACAAGAAGCTAGGCCTGCGGTCTGCATGCCACCATGCCCAATTGGAGGTTGCTCGTATGAACGTTTTGGCAACGGCTCAAGCCGGATTAACGACCATGGAGCACTGGTATGGGTTGCCCGAGGCCTTGTTTGACGACCGAACTCTCCAGAATTATCCAGCAGACTATAATTACAATAATGAGCAACATCGCTTTGAAGAGGCTGGAAAACTATGGAAACAGGCGGCAACACCGGGCTCAGAAAAGTGGTATCAAGTCATGGATGCTCTTTTGAAATTGGATTTTACCCTGGATCCGACCTTCAATATTTACGAAGCCAACCGCGAACTCATGCTAGCACGCCGGGCAGAATGGCATGAGGATTACACCTTACCCTCCTTGTGGCGATTTTATGGACCTAGCCGGATTTCGCACGGTTCTTACTGGCTTAATTGGGGGACTGAGCAGGAAATTCAGTGGAAGGAAAACTACCGGATCTGGATGCAGTTTGTCAATGAATATAAAAATCGCGGTGGACGTGTCACAACAGGATCTGACTCTGGATTTATCTACCAGCTCTACGGCTTTGCCTATATTCGAGAACTTGAACTATTGCGAGAGGCAGGTTTCCATCCTTTGGAGGTCGTTCGGTCTGCGACCATCAAAGGTGCTGAGGCTTTGGGAATGGCCGACAAAATTGGATCGGTCGAAGTCGGCAAATTGGCCGATTTTGTGATTGTCAAGGAGAACCCGCTGGCCAACTTTAAAACCTTGTATGGCACAGGTGCTATTCAGGTGAATGATGCGAATGAGGTCGTGCGGGTGGGGGGTGTCACCTACACCGTAAAAGATGGTGTGGTATATGATGCTAAAAAGCTATTGGAGGACGTTCGAAACATTGTCACCAAAGCAAAAATCGAGGAAAACTACGAAATCACGCAGCCAGGTATGCCACAAAAAAGACCTACCAAAACTCAAGGGGCAGGAAAATAAATATCAGAATAAAAGAAAACCCCTCTTTTTCCATTGGGAAATTGAGGGGTTTCTATGGAATCAAATCTACTAACCAGTCCAACACTAGCTCACCTAAATCAAGGTGTAGTAGTAGGATATTCTTGTGTAAAAAAGGTGGGAAATGATTTTAGTCCTTCAAAAAAGAAAAAAACCTCGCCGGCTACACCTTGCCTCCGATTTTCTTGGATCATTTGCTTGAGTAATTCCGGTGTCGGGCTATAACTTCCTATTTTTAAGAGCATCCCGGGGGCTACCTTCGAGAGCTGGGATTTGGGAACGTGGGATTGGGTGATTTTTGTCAATTCTTGTTGATAGGCCGCCAAATTATATCGGTACACTTGTGGACAGATCAAATCCACCCATTCATTCTGAACCCAGGTGGGCCAATCTTGTAAATACTCGGTTTTGGCAAAGGGAAAAATACTCGGGGACATCGAAACGACCAATTTGGGATTGGTCTTTTTTACCTCTTTGTAAAGCCTTCCCATAAATTCTGTTAGCTTTCCTGCGCGCCAGTTTACCCAAGCTTCTTCTTTATCTGAGGTAGGCTTTAAGCCGGTTTCGGCAAAATATTGAGCCAAGACCTCGGGGTTGTATCCTCCTTCGGAGGGCATAGCGGGCAGCCGGTCGTCACCTTGAATGCCATCCAAATCTGGATATTTCTGAGCAACTTCTAAAACCAAGGATAACACAAAATTTTGGACCTCGGAGTTCAGGGCATTCATCCATTTGAAATTGTTTTTGGTGGTAGTCGCCCCGTTTCGATCCAACGAAGCCCAATGAGGCTTCAAACGCAAGATATGTTCTCCGAACCCACTATTTTCGGCAGCAAAACCATATTCAAACCAAGCAAAGACCTTGATATTTTTGGCATGGGCTGCATTGATCATTTCACGTAGGGGGTCGCGGCCCCGAAGGCCTTCTTCAATGGGTATTTGAAAGGAATCAGCCATGATTTGACTTGGATAGAGCGTCTTTCCTTTATTCCATACCACAACAAAAATATGATTGATTCCCTGTTGGTGGCATAGGTTGACAGCGTCCTGTATTCCTTTTGGAGAATACAACACCTGACTAGCCACGTTGGTGATCCAGACACCTCGAACAGCGTTGGAGGGCTTGGGATCCTCTTTAACCGGATTTACGGCAGATGGACGAGCTTGGCAACTGCTTGCCAACAAAAGAATACACAATGCAAAGTGTTTCATAATGAAAAAGAAAGGCTGCCAAGGAATCAAACCTTGACAACCCTTATAAAATTACCAACCTGGATTTTGCTTTAAATTGGGATTTTTATCCAACTCGCCTTGGGGTAGAGGCCAAAGGACGTGCTTCTCCCCATTTTTCCGAATTTCATTTCGGCTGCTGATGCGCTTCGAGATGCTGGAGGTGTACTCAGGAATGTCGTTTAAATCTTGCACAGATCCTTTTGAACCGAAAGAGGGCAGGGCCGGTGGATCATTTGGATTAAGCGCAGCACCGACGATTTGTGTGTTCATCACTTGATTCACAATTCCCCAACGACGGATATCGAATAAACGTAGGCCTTCAATCGCGAATTCGACGGCTCGTTCCCGACGAACCAACTGACGTAGTTTTGCGGGATCGGTCTCCGTAGTGGCAGGTTGCCCGGCCCGTCGCCGAACGGCATTGATTGCATCCAAAACAGAGGCATCGATTTGATTCAACTCAATTTTTGACTCGGCATACATCAATAAAATCTCGGCATAGCGCATGAGGAGGAATGGGGTTTTCAATTCCCACACGTACTGGTCTGGATCATTGTATTTTCGCCACACATAACCCACTCCCCCGACGGCACCCGTCGCACCAAATTGCCAAACCCCGTTGGTTGAGCGAACGAAATCGGGGTTTCCGTTGATGACATCAAACCGAGAGGTATTCCAGTTCCAACGGAAAATTTGATCGGAGTGAATATTGAAAATAAAGCGTTGGTTCGGATTTTGATAGGGTAGCGCAGGGTTTTTGCTCATCCGTACCTCGATGGTGTCTCCTGGCATATACAAGGTCCAGCGCAGGCGTTTATCCCGGTTAGCACTTGGGTTTTTCGGGTCATAAAGTGGGGATTCATCGATTCGTTTCCCATCAATGCATTCAAATTTATCCACCATGGCTTGCGTCGGGAAATTATTGCTTTGCGCACCCAGCGTTTGGCGTGGTGTATAACCCACGACCATCCAGCTCGCGATGTTGGGGTTTTCTGTCGGATACATCATTTGAAACATCACCTCTCGTCCGGCATTGGCATTTTGTCCGGCCAGGGTAAAGAGGTTAGGAAAGCTCGGGTTGAGGCCATGGGCTCCGCTTTGCATGATTGTTTGAGTAGCTTGAGCAGCCGTCGCGTAATCTTTGATGAGCAAAGCCAATCGGGCTTTCAAGCCAAGGGCAAAGCCGCGGGTAACGCGACCTCGTTCAGAGGGATTATTGGACAACGCAGCAGCAGCTTCATCAAGGTCTTTGTATAAAGCTGAAACGATGGTCGCTACAGGTGTTCGGGTTTGTGTTTCAAACTCTTCCGGAAGTAGGGGTTGGGTATAAAAAACGACATCTCCGTACCAAACCATGAGGTTGAAATACGCCCAAGCACGGAGGGTCAACGCCTCCCCTTTCAGCCGGGCGAAGGTGGCAGGCGGAGTGGCTGCTTCACCGCGTTTCATCCCGACCAAGACGTCATTGGCACGAGAGACCACACGATAACCTTGGGCCCAAGCGTTTTCTGACCAGGCATTTCCCGGGATAAATGGACCGTTGTCTCCCATGGCAATGAGCGACTCCGGATCTGTTTTCCGTGAGATGATCAGGTCGGTTGTGGCTTCGATACGTTTCAAATCTGGAACGTTTCCAGCTCTCGACCAAAAGGCTGCACTGTAGATTCCGGTTAAACCCAACTGAATTTCGGCCTCATTCGATAAGAAGCTGGCGCTTGAGGGAGTATCCAACGGTTGGCGATCTAAAAATTCCTCACAACTCATGAGGGAAGAGGCGAAGATCATGGGAGCGATCCAACCTCGGGTTATATTCTTCCAGGTTTTCATAATCAATTAGAATTTTAGGTTCAAACCGAGGGTATAGGTTTTCATTAATGGGTAAAACTCCGCGTTGTTGTTGTTTTGCTCGGGATCAAATCCTTGCCAGAATTTGGTAAAAGTCAGTAAGTTTTGACCGCTCACAAATACACGTGCACTTTCCATTTTGGCTTTGCGCATCCAAGCTGTTGGGACTTTTACCCCCAGATTGACGTTTTTAAGTCGAAAATAGGCGGAGTTTCGTACCCAAAAAGAGGAGTTGGTACTATTTACACCGATGGTCGGAGTGAGTCGAGGGAAGGTCGCATTGGGATTTTCGGGAGTCCAATAATCCTTGTGCATGTCGAGAAGAGATGGGATAAAATCGGCTGCATGGAATGGCCAGGCTCCTGTACCCGAAATGTAATTCTCTTTTACACCTACGCCTTGTCCGAATAGATTCAAATCGAAAACACCATAGGCTAAGTTGACATTTAACGAGTATTCATAGCGAGGAAAATTATTTCCAATAAACGTCCGATCATCTGCATTCACGATACCATCTCCGTTGATGTCTTCGTATTTGATATCCCCCGGATTGGGGGTAAAGAACGTTCGGGGGGAAGCCGCAATATCTTCGCGAGACTGATAGAATCCGATGGCTTTGTAGCCAAAGTACGACCGCAGGGGAAAGCCTTCTGCCGACCGAAGCAAGCCTTCGTCAAGATAAGGAACCCCGGGCAGAGACAAAATTTTGTTCTGAACATCACCCAAGACACCGGTGATGTCGTACTTCAATTTTCCTGCTTTATTTCGGTAAGTAACCGACAGCTCCCATCCCCGATTTTCCATAGACCCTAGATTTAGAAAGGCGGGACTCAGGCCGACATAGGATGGAATGGGTTTACGTAAAAGGATATCGGAGATGGTTTTGACATAGTAATCGGCGGTAATACTAAAATTCCGGAGCACTTGTAAGTCGACCCCAACATTCCATTGTTTGGATCGTTCCCATCCAATACTTGGGTTCGCGGCTTCGGTCAAGGAAAATCCAGGGACGATCAGTGCATTGAAGTAATAATTTGTTCCGGAGGTGTAGTTTGCGGCAAACGGATAATTTTCTGGGAGAGCTTGATTGCCTAGAATCCCATAGGAGGCACGAACTTTTCCAAATTGTAGGAAGTCCAATCCTTTCATGAAGTTTTCATTCGAAAAAACCCACCCACCCGAGGCCGATGGGAAAAAGCCCCATTGAAGGTTTAAATCTTGAGAGAACCGAGAAGATCCTTCGTACCGGCCATTTAGTTCAACTAGATATTTATCTCCGAATCCATAGGTCATACGTCCGAAACCAGCGGCAAGGGCGTTTTCGGAGGCTCCTCCGCTATTATCCCGATTGGCTCCCCCTAGGTTCATAAACGGTAGGTCCTCGTTCACAAAGTCGGTACGGGATGCTCCTAAACTACGGGTAACGTTTTCTTCAGACTGAAAACCCACCATGAATTTTGCATCGTGTTTATCTTTCAAAATACCGTAAGAGGCTTGCGCTAGGAAGGTATTTCGGTAATTGAATGAATAAGATTCACTCAGCGAATTGGTACCTGGGTAAAGACTTGAAAAATCATAGGTTTTACTAGGTACATTGGGAACATACACTTGGTAATTGCGTTGAAAACGCTTGGTATTGGGGGTCCATTGTTCCCGGGCAAAAGAGGCTTCAAGGTCAAGCCCTTTGAGGGGTTGGTAATTGACTTGGGCTTTCCCTAAAATGCTTGGGAAAATTTGCTGCCATAGGCCGCTGTTTTCGGCTTGACCTAGGGGATTCCGACGGTTAGACTGTCCCGCATCCCCATACATTCCCTCTCCAAATTTGGCAGGTCCGGTGGCTGGTAATCCAATGGCTTGCCGAATGATAAATTCGGGCGAAGCACCGGCGGGTTCTACTCGAGTACTTTGATTAAAGAAAAATACACCCGAAAGTCGAAGTTTATCATTGACTTTGATGTCCGGATTCATCCGAATGTCGAGTCGATTGAAGCTGTTATTTGGCACCAAACCCTGCTGCGTCAGGTAGGTTACAGAGGTAAACAAGCTGGTTTTATCGTTTCCAGCATCGAGGGTAATGTTGTGATTTTGCATGATACCTGAATTGGTCAAGAGTAATTTGACCCAGTCGTTATCAAAAACCTCGATGTTATCCACAGGAGAATTACGGTATTTATCGATCAAAGCCAACGGAAAAACCGTTGCGTTGGGGTTTCCGGTTTGGTTCTGTTGGGCAATGTTGCTTAGCTCCATGTGCTCAATGGCCGACACCTTTTCGGGAATATTCGTCGCTTGTTGTTGGGTAACGAAACCATTGTAGGCCACTTTAACACCACCACCTGAAGCCCGGCGGGTCTTGACTAAAATAACACCATTGGCTCCTCGAGTACCATATATGGACGTAGAGGCTGCATCTTTCAGTACGGTGATACTTTCAATGGCATTGGGATCTAAGTTATCCATACTGGACACTACCCCATCGACCATGACCAAGGGGCCGGTACCTGAAAATATCGATCCGATACCTCGAATTCGGATATTGGCACCGTCGGCTCCGGGTTTTCCAGAGGATTGCCACACCGAAATTCCGGGTGCTAGACCTTGTAATAATTGACTCGTAGACGATACTTGGCGTTTGGTTAACTCCTCTTGTTTGAACTGAGAAACGGATCCTGTCAGATTGGCTTTTTTCTGAATCCCATAACCAACCACAACCACATCATCCAAGAGATTGGCACTTTCGGATAGAATGATGTTCACCTCGGATCGAGTCCCAACCGCCACCGTTTGGGTTTGATAGCTTATAAAAGAGAAAACGAGGGTTGCGGGGTCTGTCACCGACAACGAGAAATTGCCCTCTGTGTCGGAGACGGTTCCCTTACCTGAGCTTTTTTCAACCACCGAGACATTGGGCAAACCTTCTCCCGTTTTCTCATCGGTAATTCTTCCTTTCACCACCCGTTGGGCATGTGCCTGTAGCACCAAAGCCACGGAGAGGAATAACAGCAGTACAATTTTTTGCTTCATTTTGGGTACGAATTGAGTTGAATACTTCGTTTTTGCAAATATTTGACAAACTTATATAAAGTTTTTAATAAAGTGTATTTGATTATTCGAATTTTTTCTGATTTTTGTCTAAAATTCGTTCCTCAAAAGTTCGTTCGACTTCTTATATTGGTCCAATCATGAAGATTTTCACCTCATTGGCACTTGGTTTCTTTTTCGTTTTGGCAGGATTTATTGGTTCGGTACAAGCGAAGGAAAAGCATCGTATTTTATTTATTCCGCTGGACGACCGGCCTCCCTGTTTGCAGTTTCCTGAGAAAATGGGGATGATTGCGGGAATTGAGTTGGTTTCACCCCCCCGAACCTTATTGGGAAAGTTTTCTGAGGTTGGGCAGTCCGACCAAATCATCGCCTGGATGCTGCAGCAAGACATCACCCGTTTTGATGCCGCCATTGTCTCGTTGGATATGATTGCATTTGGAGGGCTGGTGGGCTCACGGGTACCTCAAGTAGACCTTGCGTTGGCTCAAAGAAGACTTCAGGTTTTACATGAGCTAAAGAAAAGAGCTCCTCAACTGCCCATATTTGCCTCAAGTGTGATGATGCGCTTGGCGCCTACAGCCGATGGAAATCGAGAACAATACAGAGAAAAACTGGCCAAATGGGCCGAAATATCCGACGATCCTGCAGAAAAAGAGCGAAAACTAGTCTTGGAATCTGAGCTACCCGAGCCAGTGCGTCGGGGTTACTTGGAGGCACGAAACCGAAATCATCAAGTGAATCGTTGGGCGATCGATTGGCTCGAATCAGGTGTGTTCACCTACCTTATCCTGTCACAAGACGATGCCAAACCAAAAGGAATGCATATTCGGGAGCGAGAAGCCTTGACTCAATTAGTTCGACAAAAAAAAAGTACGAATCGGGTGGCCATTCAACCGGGGGCCGATGAGGTTTCGATGTTGTTACTGGGTCGATTTTTATCCGATCAACTCGGATACCGGCCAAAAATTAAGGTGATTTTCTCGTCGGAGGCCATGTCCAACCAAATGATGCCCTATGAAGACCGCCCGCTGCACCAAACAGTTTCATTTCATATACGGGCCACCGGAGCTGAGGAAACCTCAGATCCGCAAGAAGCCGACTTGTTGTATTTTGTTTTTACTTCCCGTCATGAAAAAGGCAGGGCGGAAGCTTTTGCACAGGAAATCGAGTCGGCCCAGACTAAATGGAAGGCCGGTATCATTGTTGCCGATGTAGATCCCATTGGTGATGTACAAGGAGGGGATCCTGTTTTTACCGAAGCTCTGGGGAAACTGGGGTTGTTGTCGAAACTCTATGGGTATGCGTGTTGGAATACCGCTGGCAATACCATAGGAACGGCCTTACCTCATGGACTATCGTATGGGTATTCCGTTCAAAGCCAGCTAACTCATTCGATACAAAATCGGCATCAACTATGGTTTCTCCAAAATCGTTTATTGGATGATTTTGCCTATCATTCACTTGTGCGACCCACGGCCCTTGCCTACATTCGTCAACAAAATTGGTTTTCATTTAAGCTGACACCCGAGCAGGGCAAGGTCATGGCTCGTTTTTGTGAAGACCTCCTCATCCAAAAAGTACGAACCCAACCCGTTTGGCTGTTATCTCCTCTTCAGGATATTGTTCTTACCTTACCGTGGGATCGTACTTTTGAGGCAGAAATAGATTTTAAACTTCCCTGACAATCCAACGACGACATGATTTCCCTTGGTTTACTCTGTATTTTCATCCTTTTTGCTGGACTGATGTTCCTCCGGAAGATCCCTGCCCTACTTGCTTTACCCGCCATGGCCATTTCGATCGGGTGGCTGAGTCAGGTATCACCCATTTATTTACTGAACCACATCATTGCGGGTGGAGCAACAAAATTAGCTCCTGTGTATGTAGCTGTATTCATGGGGGCCATGATGGGCCGGGTCTTGCTTCAAACCGGCATAGCAGAGTCCATTATTAAGAAAGCGGCTGAATTTGGGGGCGAAAAACCCCTGTGGGTGTCGTTTGGCCTGTTGTTTGTCACGGCCTTGTTATTTACCACCTTGCAAGGCTTGGGAGCCATCATCACCGTTGGCAGCCTGGTTTTACCCGTGATGATGAGTTTGGGGGTACCCCGAAAAATGGCAGGTACACTGTTCTTATTGGCTTACGCCACTGGGTTTGTTTTCAATCCGATTCTATTTACTCTGTACCGAGAATTGCTCCAACTACCCCCCGGTACTGCCTTGCCAAGTGAGGTTTCTCAATTTGCGACGATCTTGATAGGCCTCATGTCGGTCCTCGTGGTTGCGTACGGATTTTGGGCTGCCAAGCGCTCTGGGGAAATCTTGTACATGAAAGAGACTCCACCTCTCGCATCGGTAAAACAAGAAGTTCCGACCATTGCTTTGCTTACCCCCTTGGTTCCGTTAATCCTATACTTTGGTTTTCATGCCGTTGGTTACTCAATTGACTTCATTGCCACTTTTTTGGTTGGATCGTTGTATGGTATCTTAACTACTCAATGGAGAAAGCTATCCTCTCTGTTAACCTCCTCTGCCATCAAAGGTTTGGAGGACGGTGCACCCGCCGCTCTTTTGATGATGGGGATCGGGATGTTGCTCAATGCCTTGCAGTTACCCCAAATTAAAACGGCCTTGGAGCCTCTCATTTTGGCGCTGCCTTGGGAACATTCTTGGTTTTATGTGGCGTTCTTTGGCTTACTTTCTCCATTGGCACTTTATCGTGGCCCTCTGAATATCTTTGGCATTGGCATTGGACTTTTTTCCATATTATTTGGTGCTTCGGTTCTTCCTCCCCTGGCTTTGTTGGCCGCCGTGATGTGCATCGTACAGGTCCAAAATGTGGGAGATCCAACCAATACCCACAATGTCTGGATTGCCAACTTTGTAGGAGTTCGAGTAGAAGATTTCACTCGCAGTACACTCCTTCCGATGATGCTATTTTGTCTTTTTAGCCTTTGCCTGGCGGCTTATTTATTTTTTGTGCCATGAAAAAAAGCGTTCGAATTGGAATCGATGTGGGAGGTACGTTTACCGACGTAGTGATCATGGACCATCAGGAGCAAACCTTATTGGGTCAGCTGAAAGTACCTACCTCCCATCATGCCACCGAAGGGGTGGCTCGGGGAATCATTTCCGCGATTCAACAAGCATTGCACACGTGGGAAATCGAGCCCGACCAAGTCATTTTCATTGCCCACTCGACCACCCAGGCAACCAATGCCCTGCTGGAAGGCGATGTAGCCTCGGTAGGCGTTGTCGGTATTGGACATGGCAGCGGCCAATTTAAAAGTCGTTGGGATACGCGCATCCCAAGCATGGAACTTGCTCCAGGGAGGGTTTTCGCCCCGAAGCATCATTTTGTTTCGTCATCCAGCGACCCTACTCTATTATCCCAATTAAAACAATGGAGGCAGGAAGGTGTAGACGTGATTGTTTCCTCGGAGGCATTTGGCGTGGACCGCCCGGAGGAAGAAGAAAAAGTGAGTCGAATTGCCCAGGAAGAAGGATTTTATACGACTGAGGGACATGCCGTTTCCAGTTTGTATGGATTACGTACTCGGACCCGAACGGCGGTCATTAATGGAGCTATCTTACCAAAAATGATTCATACGGCCACCATGACGGAGCAATGCGTACTCCAAGCTGGCATTCAGGCACCTTTGATGATCATGCGATCGGATGGGGGCGTCATGAGTGTGAAAGAAGTACATCAACGGCCCATCATGACGATGTTATCTGGGCCCGCCGCCGGTATAGCGGGTGCATTGATGCATGAACGTATTTCTGATGGAATATTTATAGAAGTGGGTGGAACCAGCGCCGACATTTCGGTGATTCGGGATGGTCAACCTCAAACCAAACTAGCTCGAGTAGCGGGATACCGTACGTTTGTCCATACCCTCGATGTCCGGACACTGGCCATTGCCGGAGGTAGTATGGTTCGGGCTAAGGCGGGTGAAATTTTGGATGTTGGTACTCGTTCAGCTCACATTGCTGGGCTTCCCTATGCTTGCTTTCAACCGGAGGGAACTTTTCAAGGGGCCAGAGTCATTCAGATTCAACCCACACCCCAAGATCCCTCAGATTACATGGCCCTGGAGACTCCTAGCGGGGATCGATATGCCCTGACCCCTACCTGTGCGGCCAATGCTTTGGGCATCATTCCCGAGGACGCCTTCGCCAAAGGAAATCCACAGACCGCACTTGATGCCCTTCGGCCATTAGGGGAGCTGGTTGGACTAACTCCCGAGGAAACCGCCCAAAGAATTTTGGATATTTCATGCCAAAAAGTAGTGAAACAACTCCAAGAGCTGATTCAAGAGTATGGATTGGATCCTAAAACAGTTGAAATTATAGGTGGCGGCGGCGGAGCAGCCTCCTTGATTTTCCATACAGGTACACTTCTTCAAGTTCCTGCACGGCTGGCTCGAAACGCCGAAGTTATTTCGACCATTGGCGTGGCACTTGCGATGGTTCGCGACCAGATTGAACGGCATTTGGTGGACCCAACACCTGAGGATATTCTTCAAATTCGCCAAGATGCAGCCGAAGCAGTCATTCAAATTGGAGCCGTTCCCGAGACAGTCGAAGTCCAAATCGAAATGGATACCCGGCGAAATATGGTGAAAGCAACTGCTTTTGGCACCACGGAATTAAAAAAAGAAGGGCCTGAGAAGTCGGTCGTGACCGAGGAGGAAAGTCGACTACTCGCCGCACGATCACTTCGTTTGCTTCCCGATCAGATTGAACTGGCCGCTCAAACCGATTATTGGCGTGTTTGGTCGGCCACACCCATCCCCACTACCTGGTGGAGGCGATGGTTGACTCCCCAGACCCATTGGCGTGTGTTGGATCAGCATGGGGTCGTTCGATTGCAACGAAGCCAAAGTGTCGTCCAACAGACCACTCAATCGCACTGTATTCAGGATCTGGAAGGAATAATCGCTCAGTTTACCGGTTTTGGAGATGCTGGACGGCAACTCCCAGACATTCAAGTTCTATATCAAAAAAGAATTCTTCACTTATCAGGCTTGGCAGAGCTTGACCAAGTAGTTGCATTGGCCAAAACAGAGCTAGAACTACTGGACAGCCGTACGCCCATGATTATAATGGCAACCCCTAAATGAAAACCACGAATGTATTAATAGCAGGTGCCGGCGTTGGAGGCTGCGCCTGCGCTCTGGCGGCTTGCCGAGAAGGCCTTCAAGTCATCATGACTGAAGAAACTGACTGGATTGGTGGCCAGTGGACTAGTCAAGCCACCCCACCCGACGAACATGGGTGGATCGAAACGTTGGGTTGTACAGCACTGTATCGGGAGGTACGGAACCGAGTACGAAATGTATACCGGACCCAACGAAAATTAACCCAAGAGGCGTTGAAGCGTTCAGATTTAAATCCAGGAGATGGTTGGGTATCTCCCCTATGTGCCGAGCCAAAAGTTTTTCTTGAGGTTCTTCTCGATATGCTTGCCCCCTATCTCCAAAGTGGTCAATTAGAAATTTGGTATCAACACCGGGTGATTCGGGCAACCCAAAATGTGCAGCAAATCGAACACGTGGTCTGTTGGAGTGAAAAGGATTCGTTGGAGAAAGACGTAAAAGCCCAATTCTTTGTGGATGCTACCGAGCTTGGAGATTTATTACCGCTGACCGGGACTGACTTTGTCACGGGGGCCGAATCTCAAATGGAAACAGGTGAGCCCAGCGCCAAAAAACAAGCTGAACCTAGTAATGTACAGGCTTTTTCTGTCTGTTTTGCTATGGGGTATGATGAGCAAGGTGACCATACGATTCCAGAACCTCCTAATTATGGATTTTGGCGGTCATTCATTCCAAATCTCAGCCCAGCCTGGCCCGGTCCATTATTGGAATTAACCGGCCTTAGTCCCCGCACCCTTGAACCAGTACATTACCGCTTAGCGCCTCACCAAGAGCCAAATCAAGCCTTTAGTGGGCTTTGGACCTACCGCCGGATTCTGCATCGCGACAACTTTGAGCCCGGCGTGTATCCCTCCGACATCACGTTGGTAAACTATCCACAAATAGATTATCTTTTACATGATTTGACATCAAAGACGTACCAAGAGCGGCAAAAGATCATCGAAGATGCCAAAAATCAAAGTTTATCGTTTCTGTATTATTTACAAACCGAGAAGGGGTTGAAGGGCCTTTATTTATGTCCAGAGGTCATGGGAACGTCGGACGGCTTAGCCAAAAGTCCGTATATTCGGGAATCGAGACGTATCAAAGCGATGATGACCATCACCGAGCAGGATCTATCGGCTCAACACCGACCAACACAAAAGGCGCGCGAGTTTTCGGATAGCGTGGGAATTGGGTATTATCGGATCGACCTACATCCAAGCACGGGAGGAGATAACTATTTGGATGTCGAAAGTTTGCCTTTTCAAATTCCATTGGGAGCCTTAATTCCTCAAAAAACAGAAAACCTACTTCCGGCTTGCAAGAACATCGGAACCACCCATATCACCAATGGATGTTATCGCTTGCATCCGATTGAATGGAATATTGGGGAGGTCGTGGGGTACTTGATTCGGTTTTGTCTGGATCACCAGTCAACTCCACAGGAGGTCTATCAGGAGTCTAAACATATTCGCGCTTTTCAAGATCGTTTAGTAGCTCGGGGTATCGAGTTAGCCTGGCCGAATGATTTGAACCTCGCCGATGGAGATCCACACCGCCATGCCCAATAAACTTCCATCGCCCCAGACCGTTGTGCGTGAGTTGGCTGAAGCCGAGAAAAGTCTAGATCCCTTTTATTTAGCTCAGCGATGGGGGGTTGTTGTGGTTCTGGAATCTTGGCACCCGGCCACCTGGGGAGAATACGACCGACGGAACGTACAAATTTACTTAAACAAACAAGCGCCCGTTTCCCTTCAGAAAATCTTGGCGCATGAATTAGGGCATTTTTGGATTCATCAACAGGGTTTTCAACTGAGTCGGAAGGAAGAAGAAACTTGGGTGGAGGCTTTTGCTGATGAGTTGGATCAGTCGAAAACACTTTGCATCACCAAGGCATAGGCTCCAAGCATGGTGGTTTTATCTCCCAAACTTGAAACCCGAATTTCGACATCGTCGACGAGTTGAGGAAGTCCATATAAGCTCAATCCTTTAGCAACCGGATATCGAAGCCAGTCTCCAATGGAGGCAAATCGGCCACCCAGGATAATCAACCCGGGGTTCAAGGTCTGTACTAACATCGACAAGGCTTGGCCCAACGATTCGCCCATATCGGAAAGTACGGATCGGACATGAGGATCCCCGGATTGCAGGAGTGTAAGAATATCGGCATACCGAAGTTTCGGTTGCTCGGGAAATGTCTGCTGATACCAAGATTCCAAAGCATATCCGGAAACAATGGTTTCCAGGCATCCTTTTTTTCCGCACACACAGAGACGGTCATTGTCCTCAAAATGGATGTGTCCAAATTCACCCGCAAATCCGGACTCACCATCGTGGAGTTGACCATTGGAAATTAAGCCAATGCCCAATCCTTGACTGATGTTGAGGTATATGACATGTCGTTTTTCCTGAGCCAATCCAAAATTCTGCTCACCTAGGGTCATCAAACGAGTATCGTTATCCACAAAAACCGGAAAACCCCAATGATCTTGCAAAACTTTGGCGATAGGTGTTGGGCCTTGAAGAAAACTATGGCTGATTCCTTTTTTACCATTCACACGTCCCGTGATACCCAAACCGACACCCAAAATTTTATCTCTTGAAATCTCTTTTTTCTGGATTAACTCAGGGACAATCCGTAAGATAAATTGGATACTTTCCTCTCTCTGATTTAGGTCAAAGTTATCGGTTTCATACTCGTAGATCAGCTCATGATTCAGGTTGACTATGCTGAAACGAAAGGAGTGGATCAATAATTCGATACCCACAATATACCCTAAGGAAGAATGCAGGCTAAATACGGCGGGAGGTCGCCCCCCGCTAGATTCGCGCTTACCTGACTCAACCAAAATTCCTTGCTCCACCAGCTCGTTGATTAGCTTGGTGGTGGTGGGAAGGCTCAAACCTGAAAAATCTTTGATTTCGGGAATGGTCTTCCCACCTTCCTGCAAAATCCATTGAATGATCTTTTTGGTATGCTGGGTTTGGCTGTTCCGCCCTTGAGCGGCCGACAATGACTCGATGTATGCTCGCATCCTGATCTCGAAGCTCAGAAATATTTCCTGAAAACTTTTATAAAATTTTTAATAAAGATACCGGTAATTTTGTAAAATGTAGTAGATTTGTCAAGGAAAAACTTGGATCTACTTAAGTTTTGTACAAATTACAAAAAACTAACAAGCAACGACCGTGAAAAATTTCAAATCGTATGGTCAACTGTATCAAAATGAGCTTTTTGAGCGGGTGATTCCCTTTTGGTTACAACATTCGGTTGATCCTCAGGGCGGATATTTCACGTGCTTGGAACGGGATGGGCGCGTTTTTGACACCGACAAATTCATTTGGCTACAAGGTCGTGCCGTTTGGATGTTTTCAACCCTGTATCGCTTAGTCAAACCTGAGTCCCAATGGTTAGATTATGCACTGCATGGGGCTGACTTTCTGGAAAAACACGGTCGTGCAGAAGATAATACCTGGTATTTTTCGCTGGATCGGGCTGGAAACCCTTTGGTGCAACCGTATAATATTTTCTCGGATTGTTTTGCCACCCAAGCTTTTGGCTCTTTATACCAAGCCACTGGGGTGGATCGGTACGCCGACATCGCGCGGCAGACGTTTCAATCGATCTTGGATCGACGTGACAATCCCAAGCGCCATTGGAACAAAACGATTGGGGCCACCCGGCCATTAAAGAATTTTGCCTTGCCCATGATATTGTGTAACCTCTCGCTCGAAATCGAGCCCTTGCTCGATCAAACGACAGTTGACACGCTGATCACGACCTGTATTGACGAAGTAATGAACCAATTCTACCATGCAGAGACAGGATTGATATTGGAGAATGTGAGTCCGACCGGGGAGTTTGTTTCAAGCTTTGAAGGCCGGCTGTTGAATCCCGGACATGCCATCGAGGCCATGTGGTTCATCATGGACTTGGGTGTTCGACGACAAGATACCGCACTCATTGAGCTTGCAAAAAACCGTACCCTGCACATGCTCGAACATGCCTGGGACCCCATTCATGGTGGATTATTTTACTTCATGGATCTACATCAAAAGCCCGTTCAACAGCTTGAATGGGACCAAAAACTCTGGTGGGTACACATCGAAACCTTGATCGCTTTACTCAAAGGCTACCAACATACCCAAGATGAACGTTGTTGGACGTGGTTCGAAAAACTACATGAATATACGTGGTCTCGGTTTCCTGACCCTACCTACGGCGAATGGTTTGGCTACTTGAATCGCCAAGGAGAACCTCTCCTCCCCATCAAAGGAGGCAAATGGAAAGGCTGCTACCACATTCCTCGAGGCCTATACCAATGTGCCAAAATGCTTCATGAAATGGCCCAATCTAGCCAACCTGTCGCCTCCATTTAATTTCCACCCCGTACTCTCCATCCCGCCGATTTCCCATCGTCGGGATTTTTTTTAAAAAATAAAATGAACAGTGTTTTGTAAAATAAACAGTGTTCATTTTATTTGTATCGTTAATTGAATACGATGGGAGTAACGGAGAGAAAAGAACGAGAGAAAGAAGAGATGCGGAGCCGGATACTGGAGGCGGCCCGAACCTTGTTCATTGAACAAGGATTTGACAAAACCAGCATTCGCAATATTGCCGAGGCGATTGAATACAGCCCGGGAACCATTTATTTATATTTCAAGGACAAAAATGAGCTATTACATGCTTTGCACACCCAAGCTTTTGAGGGTTTTTCGGCAGCATTAGCCAAAGCCTTTGAAGCTCCAACGGCACCTTTGCAATTGAAAGAAATGGGGCATCAGTATGTTCAATATGCAATTCAAAATCCTGAAATGTATGAATTGATTTTCACGATGCGAGGACCTCTGGAAGTGGTCATGTGCCGAGAAGAGGCTTGGGTAGAGGGAAAGACCTCGTTTGATTTTTTAAGACAGGTGGTTCGAGGATGTCAAGAGGCCGGTATGCTCCGGCAACATGATGTCGAGTCGGCTTCTATGATGATTTGGAGTTTTGTCCATGGTCTGGTCATGCTTCATAATCGGCAACGTCTATCTTTTTTTGAAGAAACACCCGAGGAAACGCTACAACGCATGCACCTCGCGCTGGATACTTTTTACCAACAAATGACGATTTCTGTATGAATTTCTCATCCAACACCCGAAAAATGGCCGGCGTCATCCTCTTGACCGTCCCGACCATTGCCTATGGAGGCACTTTTCTACTATCCGTCCTTTCCGGTCAAGCAGACCTTCCCTTAACAGACTTCCAGAAAGGTATGTTTCGCGCCGGACATGCCCACGCGGGCGTTCTGGTCTTGCTCGCACTGATCGTCCAACCCTTCTTGGATGGACTCGTGACCAAAGGAGAATGGCTATTGCGCGGGGGAATCCCTTTGGCCTCCATCTTTATCAGTGGCGGATTTTTTGCCGCTGCCATCGGCGAAAACCGAACTTCTCCCAATGAGTGGATTGCTCTGTTATGGTTAGGTGTCGCTGTTTTGGTTCTTTCTTTGGTGATCACAGGTATCCAATTACTCCGAAAATCATGAACAAACGAATTACCGCCGAAATGGACGGCCCCTTTGTCGTTTTCCTGATCGGCATGCGCATCAACCATTGGTGGCGTCTAGATGCCATCCTGCCCGTCGTGATCGCTATGGGAAAAATGCTCACCGAGCTCCACCGAAATAAAAACAGTGGTTTTCTTTCCTACGAATCCTGGTTTGGGCGTACCACACTGATGGTCCAATACTGGAATTCCCCAGAACAACTTCAGACGTATGCTCATGACCGTTCGGGTGCTCATTTTCCGGCTTGGATGGCCTATTACAAAACGTTGCAGAAAGCCGGTCCTGCGGTGGGTATTTGGCACGAAACGTATGTCATAGAGCCCGGAAAATACGAAACAATCTATGGCCAAATGCCCCTTTTCGGTTTAGCTAAAGCTGGCCGAGTACGCCAAAGTCCAGACCACGAAATGGCCTCTAATCGAATGAAATCCACTACCATATGAGATTCTACCTACTCTTTCTATCCCTCTTGGTTTACATACCTGCTTCCTCTCAAATTTTGAAGCAGTATATTGCCGAGGGATTATCACGCAATGCCTCCTTGCAAACGCAAGACTTGGCAATTGAAAAAGCCTGGCAACAGGTGGGCATCGCCGAAAGTCAACAAAGTCTGAAAGTAAGCTTTGCGCCAAACTATACGTTAGCCGCTGGTGGACGCCGTCTATCGTTTCCAGTGGGTGACTTACTCAATCCTGTGTACTCTACGCTAAATGCCCTCACCAACTCACAGAATTTCCCTACCATCGAGAACGTGAATGAGCAATTGGCCCCCAACAATTTTCACGAAACCAAATTCTCCTTTCAATATCCGTTGTACTCTGCGGCAGCCCGCGGACAGGTTCAAATTCAACGGGAACTTTGGAAATTGGAGAAACAAAAAAAGGAGGTTGCTCTCCAAAACTTACGATTTTCCATCGAGGATGCCTACCTACAGTACCTCCAAGTCAAACAAGTACAAAAACTGGTGGACTCCTCCCTTCAATGGGTGGCTGGGTATGTTCAGTTTAACGAACAACTGGTAAAAAATCAGGTCGCGCTGCCAGAAGTGGTGCTCTCGGCACGCTTGGAACAAGAGAAACTTCGCCAGCAACAGGCCGAATGGGACCGACAAGAAAAAACTGCCCGGGCCTATTTTAATTACCTTCTGTACAAGCCCTTGGACTCGCCCATTTTACTGGACGAATCGGTCCTACAAACCCCAGAAGCCAAACGGACACTCCTCGACTGGCAACAATTCGCTCGCGAACACCGCGCGGAACTGGCCTTGTCTCAGGCAGGAATCCAAGTCCAACAGGCCATCACCCGAACAACCGATGCCGACCGCCGCATTCCCACCGCATTTATTGGCGGAACCGCCGGTTTTCAGGGATTTGGATATACATTTCAAAATCAGGCATTTGCGATTGTTCAAGTAGGTCTCCAATGGGATTTATGGCACGGTGGTGAAAAAAGAAAAAAGGTCGCTCAAGCTAAAGTCCAAGAAAAAATAGCGGATCAACAATGGATTGAGGCACAGCAAGGTATTTCACTCCAGATCACCCAAGCCTTTTATGCATGGCAAGCCTCCAAACAGGCCCAAAAAACAGCTCAGCAAGGTGCCGAACTGGCCCAAGAAATCCTTCGCCGAACGGACGCCCGGTACCAGCTTCGCCAAGCGCTCCCTATTGAATGGCAAAAAGCCCAAACCGATTGGTATTCGGCCCAACTACAGAACATTATTCAAGAAATTCAAACCGCTCGCTTATATCTTCAAGTGCGACAGATGGCGGGATTCACCGACTAATTTCATTCCCTATGAAAAATACCTATCCGCTCTTGCTACTCCTGCTTTTAAGCTGTGGAAAAGAGCCCAAATCCACGACATCAGGCCCCACTCTTACCGATCGCCCGGCGGTCACGTTAATCACTCCCCAAGTGCGGAGTTTAAGTTACGAAATGAAAGCCACCGGACTGGTTGCCCATAAGCAAGACATTCGACTCGCTTTTAAAACACCTGGATTGGTAAAAAAAATATACGTTCAAGAAGGACAGTGGGTAAAACAAGGCCAATTGTTGGCAGAATTGGATCTTTCGGAGATTCAGTCTCAAACCGAACAAGCTCGTCTTGCTGTCGAAAAAGCCACCCGAGACTACGAACGAGCGAAACGACTTGTCAACGACCAAGCCGCTCTTCCGCAAGCGATGGAGGATGCTCTAACTGGCCTGGAAGCTGCCAAACAACAGCAAAAAACAGCCCAGTTTAATCTAAAATTATCCAAAATCTATGCCCCTACCTCCGGGAGAATCTTGCGAAAACTAGCCGAATCAGGCGAACTCATTGGGGCCTTTCAACCTGTCTTATTGATGGGATCTGGTGCCACGGCCCAGGTGGTTCTGGTAGGCGTATCGGCCCGCGACTTGGTTCAAATTTCCATGGGCCAGTCCGTTCAACTCAAACTAGAGGCCTATCCGGAGCAAACATTCTTCGGGAAAGTAACTCAAAAAGCCGTGGCTCCGTCTCCAGGAACTGGACAGTATGAGGTGGAAATCACCTTGCAATCCACCAAAATCCCTTTACAATCCGGGTTTATCGCACAAGCACTTTTCTCCACATCTACATCCCCTTCTTCGCTGGCCATTCCCATCGAAGCCTTCATTGAAGGAGACGGACAGAACGGATTTGTATTTTTATACGATGCCAGTCAACAGCGAGTCAGGAAAACGCCTGTGAAAGTAGGAAAAACCATGGACCGCTGGATCCAAGTACTGGAGGGCATCCAGCCCGGAGACTCCCTCGTGAGTGCTGGCGCCAATTTTTTAACGGACCAAGAACTAGTTAAATCCGTCCGACTATGAAACTAGCTGAATTTTCGGTGAAGAATTACCCCTTCACCTTGATCTTATTCGCCTTTATCGCCTTGTTAGGGGTTTCGTCCTTATTGTCGATGCCAAAGTCTGAGGACCCAACCTTGAAAGCGACCTTCTACACGGTGGTGGTGGTCTATCCCGGTACCAGTACCGAGGACATGGAGAATTTAATCCTCGATCCTTTAGAGGAACAATTAAATAGTTTAGCCGACATCAAACGCATGATTTCCACCGCCGATGATGGTGTCGCCACAGTGCGGGTGGAGTTCAATCATGATATCGATGAAGACGAAAAATACGGAGAGGTTCTGCGCGAGGTGAATGCCCTTCAGGGAGATCTACCGACCGACATTTATTCCCTCGACGTTTTACAGTTTACCACCGAGGGGGTCAACATCGTGCAAGTGGCCTTGTTATCCGATACCGCGCCGTATGCTCAGCTTGAAAAAGAGGCGGATCGACTGCAAGAAGACTTGGCAAAGATCAAAACCTTGAAGAAAGTGGAAACCTGGGCATATCCACGTCGGGAGGTACAAGTCAAATTGGATCTCAACCAATTGGCACAACGCAAAATTCCTCTGAATCAAGTATTGGGAGCCATTCAATCTGAAAATGCCAATATTCCCGCCGGATCTGTTGACATCGGTCCACGTAAGTTGAACGTAAAAACCTCAGGATCCATCGAAGATTTGGAGGAATTACGACAAATCATCGTTCAGTCCAACGGCCAACAAGTGGTGCGGTTGTCGGACATCGCTACCGTCGAACTAGGTGAAGAAAAAGCCACCTATCTAGGGCGTTTAAATGGACGCCGCGGGGTTTTCGTGACGGCCACTCAAAAGAAAAATACCAATATTTTTGAGGTCGATGAAGCCATTCAAGAAAAATTAGGTGCCTTTGAGTCAACCCTTCCCCAAGACATTAAGCTGGTGAAAAGTTTTGATCAAGCGCAAAGTGTCTCCAAACGACTGTTGGGCTTGGCTCGCGATTTTGCCATTGCCATCGTTTTGGTGTTGATTACCCTTTTGCCCTTAGGTATTCGACCGGCGGTGATTGTCATGATCTCCATACCCTTGTCGCTCGCGATCGGCCTGGCAGGTTTGGATTTATTGGGATTTGGTATCAATCAACTTTCAGTCGTCGGGTTGGTGATTTCCTTGGGTCTGTTAGTCGATGATGCCATCGTGGTCGTCGAAAACATCGCTCGGTTCATCCGGTTGGGGTATACCCGAAAAGAGGCCGCCATTCAAGCTACCTCACAAATAAGCCAGGCCGTGGTGGGCTGTACGGCCACCTTGATTTTCGCCTTTTTACCCCTCACGTTTCTTCCGGAGTCGGCCGGAGATTTCATACGCAGTTTGCCCATGGCCGTGATCACCACCGTCTTGGCTTCCTTATTTATTTCCCTGACCATTGTTCCCTTTTTGGCGAGCTGGTTGATGCCCAAAGAGGAAAAAGAGGAAGGAAACATTTTTCTTCAAGTTTTAAACAAAGGCATTGAAGGATCGTACCGAAAAGTACTGCAAGCCTCCTTGCAACGCCCCATCCTCACACTCGTGATAGCGGTAGCCTTGTTTGGTGGCAGTTTGGCATTGATTCCCGTGATTGGCACCTCTGTTTTTCCCAAGTCGGAAAAACCTCAGTTTTTGATCAACGTCGAAACACCCCTAGGCACCACGTTACCCCAGACAGATCAGGCGGTTCGTTGGATTGAGCAGCAGATCTTGGGGAATCCACGGGTAAAATACGTGACCACCAACATTGGAAAAGGGAACCCACGTATATACTACAACGTAATTCCACCGGGAGGAAGTCAGTCGAACTATGCGCAGTTGTTCATTCAGCTCCAGGAGGACGTAGAGGTACCGGAGCGCACGCGGCTGATCAATCAGTGGAGACAGAAATTTAGTCAATACCCTGGAGCAAAGATTAAAGTCATCGAGTTTGAGCAAGGCCCTCCCGTGGAGGCTCCGTTGGCCACCCGCATTTACGGGGAAAACCTAGACAGCCTCCGCATTTTGGCTGGCAAGGTGGCCGAAACGTATCAAAAAACAGCCGGAACCTTGTATGTAAACAATCCGTCGGCTCAGCAGGGCACCGATATCCAGATCCGAATCTTGCGCGACAAAGCAGGGCTTTTGGGTATATCGAGTGCGGAAATCGACCGCATGATTCGCTTAGGTTTCTCGGGAGTGCCGTTGGGAACTTGGAAAGAGCCAGGCACCTTACCAGATCCGATCATCAAGGTGAAGGCCCAACGCGATGACCTCGATGTATTGGATGAACTCTATGTGTCGACCCCAACCGGGGCGCAGATTCCGGTTCGGCAGTTGGTCGAGATCTCGTGGGTTACGTCACCGAATCGTATCAACCATTATGATTTGGAGCGGTACACTACGGTGAGTGCCTTTGTGGACGATGGGTATTTAACTCCGCAGGTCAATGCCGACTTTCAACAAAAACTTCAGGCCTTCAAACTCCCCAAGGGGTATCGTTTTGAGGCCGCGGGCGAGCAGGAGCGGCAGAAAGAAACATTTGGTGGGCTAGGGACCATCATCTTGGTGGCATTTTTTGGGATTTTGGCGGTATTGATCCTGGAATTTAAGACATTCAAGAGCTCACTCATTGTTTTGTCTGTGATTCCGTTGGGCATGATTGGGGCGGTCGGTGTTTTATTTTTAACCGGACAATCTCTCTCGTTTACAGCGATCATTGGACTTATAGCCTTGGCCGGGATCGAGGTGAAGAATTCCATCTTGCTCGTGGACTACACCAACCATTTACGCCGCGAGGAAGGCATGGGCATCGATCAGGCGATTGAAAAGGCGGGGGAAACACGTTTCATCCCGATCGTATTAACTACCCTGACCGCGATTGGCGGACTCATTCCGTTGGTCCTGGAGCACTCGCCCTTGTATTCACCTTTGGCGTGGGTCATCATCGGGGGACTGATCTCCTCCCTCATCCTCACGCGGATTGTCACACCTGTGATGTACAAATTGTTACCACCCAGGATTGACTGATCCGACACAACCTGCATGAGCCACCCCTGCTACATGGTGGGGGTGGTACCACTGCACTTGGTGAATTGAAAAAGAATTTGCTAGGCTTTGTTTTGAAGTACTCCCCAAAGTATGGACAGCTTTGGGTAAAAGGTAAATTTATCTACGAGACCTGAGCATCGTTTCCGAAAAACAGATCGTTCGGAATAAATCCGGTTGCGGTATGCTTTCTTTCACCGTTGTAAAACTTCACGTAGGCTTTAATGCCTTTGTAAAGATCTACTCCTCCGTTGGGAGGGTTTAGATAGATGTATTCATATTTGAGCGATCTCCAAAAACGCTCAATATACACATTGT
>VFQO010000865.1_pt1 | contig 28160 bp, 25 predicted proteins | sample 3512331 | NCBI WGS metagenome assembly VFQO01 (sample SAMN10412371, study PRJNA504923) | tailings metagenome | isolation source: Replicate 3 from Balatoc abandoned mine | place: Philippines: Itogon, Benguet | collected 2017-08-28 | reverse complement strand
GCGAGCCGCGCGAGATGCCGGGGCTGTCCATCGGCACGATGAAGGCGGAAACGTGGGCGTTCTTGGGCAGCGCTTCCTTGCTGGTGCGCGCCATGATGAGGGCGACATCGGCGTGGGGGGCGTTGGTGATGTAGCGCTTGGTGCCGTTGAGGATCCAGCCATTGCCGTCCGGATCGGGCACGGCGGTGGTCGCCATGGCGGCGCTGTCGCTGCCCGAACCCGGCTCGGTCAGGCCGAAGCAGGCGATCCGGCCTTCCGCGATTTTCGGATACCATTCGGCCTTCTGCGCTTCGGTCGCGCCGTTCTTCAGCGCGCTCGCGAACATGCCGACATTGATCGAGAAGATCGAACGGTACGCGGGCGCGGCATAGGCCATGATATTCACCACGCGGGCGTACTGCGTCATGTTGAGCCCCGCGCCGCCATATTCCTCGGGCACCGACAGGCCGAACAGCCCCATCTCGCGCATTTCCTTGAGGATTTCCTCGGGAATGCGGTCATTGGCGATCACCTCGGGTTCGGCCGGGATCAGCCGTTCGCGCACGTAGCGGGTCAGCTGCTCGGCGAACTGTTCGAAGGTTTCCTCGTCCATGCCGGTGTTGCGCTGGCTGGAGATGGTGCTGGGGGCATTCATGGCAGACACTATCCTTGCGTCGGCACGCTTGCGCTGGGCGGAGGTGCCGGATCGTTACAGGGTCGGCGCGGTCACTGACGGGTCTGGCCCGCCGTGTCGCCTGTCATTTCGGCAGGTGCCGCTTCGGGCGGGAGCGCCTCGGGCGGGAGGCGGCGCTGATCGAGCATTTCGGCTGCATCATCGAGCGCCTCGGCCTCGCCCGCGCTGACGCCGCCCGGTGCGTCCGCCCCCGCGCTGTCGCAGGCGGCGAGCGCCGGGAGCAGCGCGAGAGGCAGCAGCAGGGCAGGAGCGCGGCGCACCGCCTGCCGCCTATTCGCTCTTGTCTTCGGCGGCAGCGGCGGCTTCTGCGGCAACATCAGCGGCCGCGTCGGCAGCCTCTTCCGCGGTCGCTTCGGCAGCGGCATCGGTTTCGGGCGCGTCGGTGGCGGTGGCTTCGGGGTCGGCAACCGGCTCGTCGCTGATCGCCTCGAGTGCCTCGTCAGCCGGCATTTCGACGGTGTCGGCGGTGGCTTCGGTCGAGGCGTCGTCCGAGCTGCCGCAAGCGGCCAGCATCAGTGCGGCAAAGGCCAGGGTGCCAAGGGTGGCGCGGGTGTTCATCACTGTCTCTCCTCAAATCCCGTGACGGCGCCGGAGCCTTGTCCGGCGGCAATGCGCGAGGGTTTAGCCAAGCCTTGGGGGCAAGGCCAAGCGCCAAATGGTGCCTTAACGATTCTGCGCTATTATCCGATACATGAAACGGATTCGCCTCCGCACGGCCCTGATGCTGGCCGCCCTCGCCCTGCCGCTCGCTGCCGTTTCCGGCCAGACCAGCACCGCGCCCTTCACCGTGGTCGAGACCGGACGCGGCTATGCCAGCCTGCAGGACGCGATCGACGCGGTCGGCAACAGCCGCGCCACCATCCGTATCGCTGCGGGCAACTGGCGCCAGTGCGCGGTGCAGGAGCAGGGCGTGATCGTCTACGAGGCCGCCACGCCGGGCACCGCCACCCTTTCGGGCCGCGCCTGCGAGGGCAAGGCAGCGCTGGTGCTGCGCGGCACCGGGGCGGAAATCCGCGGGCTGACCTTCAGCGGCATCAATGTCGCGGACGGCAACGGCGCGGGCATCCGGTTGGAGGCAGGCGCGCTTAATGTCGCGCTGGCGCGCTTCGAGAACAGCCAGCAGGGCATCCTCACCGCCGCCGATCCGGCGATCCGCGTGTTCATCACCCGCTCGACCTTCTCGGGGCTGGGCACCTGCGAGAACGACGCGGGTTGCGCGCATTCGATCTATATCGGCGACATCGGCTCGCTCACGGTGCGCGAAAGCCGGTTCGAGCGCGGCACCGGCGGCCATTACCTCAAGGCACGCGCTGCCGAGGTGGTGATCGAGGGCAACAGCTTCGACGATGCGGGCGGGCGCACCACCAATTACATGATCGACCTGCCCGCCGGCAGCCGCGGCCGGATCATCGACAACTGGTTCATCCAGGGGCGCGACAAGGAGAACTATTCGGCCTTCATCGCGCTGGGGGCGGAGGACATCCTGCACCCGTCCGATGGCCTCAGGATCGAAAACAACGAAGCCCGTTTCGTCCCCGGCCTCAGCCGCCAGAGCGCCTTCCTCGCCGACTGGACGGGCGAGCGCGTGGTGATGCAGGGCAACCGCCTCGCGAGCGGGATCAAGCAGTACGAGCGGCGCTAGGCAGCCGGCGGGTCGAAGGCGCGCACGTAGCGCTGTTCGGTGGCCGGGATCGTCCCACTCAGGCTCTTGACCTGAAATGCCCAGCCTAGCTCGCCCGCCAGCCACATCGGGGTGTTCTGGACATAGCCGAAGCGCCCGTAGATCGCCGGGTTGCCGAGCACGGTGATGCCTTTCGCGCCGCGGGCCTGCATGATCGCCTCGCCCGCCTCGATCAGCGCGCGGCCCAGACCTTCTCCCTGATGCGCCGGGTCGATCGCCACCGGGCCGAGCACCACCCAGCCCTCATCGCCGTTGGCCAGCAGCGCGGGCGAAAAAGTGATCTGCCCGATGATCGCGCCGTCCTGCTCGGCCACCAGCGACAGCAGCAGATCGCCGTCGGCGCGCAAGCGGTCGATCACGTCCTGCTCGTCCCCGTCGGCATAGGGCCGGCCGATGAAGGCGCGGCGCACCATGTCATGGATGGCCGCCTCGTCGCCGGGACGTTCCTCACGAAAGGTAACCGCGCTCACAGCAGCAGATGCCCCGACTTGTCCCGCTTGGTCGCCAGATAGCGGGCGTTGTGGGGGTTCTCCGGGAGCTGGTGCGGCACGCGTTCGCTCACCCTGATCCCCGCAGCCGAAAGCGCCGCGACCTTGGCCGGATTGTTGGTCAGCAGCCGGATCGTCGTCGCCCCCAGCAGCTCCAGCATCCGCGCCGCCACCGGAAAATCGCGCGCTTCGTCGGGCAGGCCGAGGCGCTGGTTGGCCTCGACCGTGTCGAAGCCCTGATCCTGCAGGCGATAGGCGCGCAGCTTGTTGACGAGCCCGATCCCGCGTCCTTCCTGCCGCATGTAGAGCAGCACGCCCCAGCCCCCGGAATCGCGCGCCTCGTGCGCCATCGCGTGGAGCGCGGCGTCGAGTTGCGGGCCGCAGTCGCATTTGAGGCTGCCGAGGATGTCGCCGGTGAGGCACTCGGAATGGAGCCGCACCAAGGGCTGGCGATCGCCCGATTGCTTGCCGATGACCAGTGCCACGTGTTCGCGCAGGTCGGCGGCTGAACGGAAGGCGACGATCTCGGCCTCCTCGCAGGCGCTGACCGGCAGGCGCGCGCGGGTGACGATGCGCAGGGCGCCTGCGTCGGCATAGGCGGCAAGGTCTGATGCGGCGACCGGCACCGCCTCGCCCGCGTCCAACGGATCGACCAGAAAGGCGGGCAGGATCCCCGCGATCCGCGCCAGTTCGAGCGCGGCGGCAGCGGTTTCGGCCCAGTCGAGCCCCACCGCCTTGAACGGGCCTTTGAGCGGATTGCCGAGATCGAGCGCCGGATCGGCAATCGGCAGGGCATCCCGCAGGGTGAAATCCTCGCCGCTTGCGATCACGACGGGCGCGTGCGGGACAGCCGCCTCGCGCTGGTTGGCGAGCTTGAGCGTGACGGCGCGCGCGGCGGAGATCAGCATCCGCTCAGCTTTCGCGCCCTGCGCGATGGCGGTCTCCACCGGCAGCAGAACAGGCCCGCCGTCAAACGCCAGCGGCCAGCCGTGGCGCAGTGCGTCCACCGCCTGCGCGGCGCGGCGTTCGGGAGAGGGGCCAGACGTCAGAGGTCGAACTCCGTGATCAGCGGCACGTGATCGGACGGCTGCTCCCACGCGCGGGCGTCTTCGAGCACGCGGTGCGCCTTCGCCTGCGCCGCCACGGCGGGCGAGGCCCACATGTGATCAAGGCGCCGGCCCTTGTCGTTCTCCTGCCAGCCCGGATTGCGATAGCTCCACCACGAATAGTAGCGCTGCGGCGCGGGGATATGCTGGCGGCCGAGATCGACCCAGCCGTGCGCGTCCTGAAAACGCCCAAGGGTTTCCACCTCGATCGGCGTGTGGCTGACGACCTTCAGCAGCTGCTTGTGGCTCCACACGTCGCTTTCGAGCGGGGCGATGTTGAAATCGCCGACGATCAGAGTCGGGCGGTCGAGTCTGTCGGCCCATGTCGTCATCCGCCCGAGGAAGTCGAGCTTCTGGCCAAACTTGGGGTTTACCGCGCGATCAGGCACGTCGCCGCCGGCGGGGACATAGACGTTCTCGATCAGGAGATCCTTGCCCAGCACCTCGACCCCGATATGCCGCGCCTCGCCATTGTCCTGCCAGTCGTGGCGGGTGACCTCGCGGATCGGCACGCGGCTGACCGTGGCGACGCCGTGGTAGCCCTTCTGCCCGCTCACCGCCTGATGGGTGTAGCCCAGCGCCGCCAGCGCCTCGGCCGGGAACAGGTGGCTCTCGCACTTGATCTCCTGCAGGCACAGGATGTCGGGCGCGGCTTCGGTGAGCAGCTTCTCGATGAGGCCGACGCGCAGGCGCGCCGAGTTGATGTTCCAGGTGGCGACAGACAGCATGGGGGCGGACTTAGGCATACCTGCCATAACATTCCAGCTTTCACTTTATCGTCGCACGGCTGCGCGATAGGGCTGCGCACCTGCTTTCGGAGTAACCCATGACCCGCACTCTCCTTGCCGCCCTGCTATTCACCGCAGCTGTTCCCGCCTTGGCCGAGGAAGCTCCCGCTGAACCGAAGGCGAAGAACGTCATCCTGTTCATCGGCGACGGCATGGGCATCTCCACCATCACCGCCGCGCGCATCTATGACGGGCAGAAGCGCGGGGAGACGGGCGAGGAGAACACCTTAAGCTTCGAACGCTTCCCGAACCTCGCGATGGTCAAGACCTACAATACCAATGCGCAGGTGCCCGACAGCGCCGGCACGGCGACCGCGATGCATTCCGGGGTGAAGACCCGCATCGGCGTGCTCGGCATCGGGCCGGAGGCGGAAAAGGGCGTGTGCAAGGACGCGCTGGCGCACCCGCTGCCGCTGCTGGGCGAGGAAGTGAAGGCGCGGGGCCTCGCGCTGGGGATCGTCACCACCACCCGCATCACCCACGCCACCCCGGCCAGCGTCTATTCGCGCTCGGCTGATCGCGACTGGGAGAGCGACACCAACATCCCCGACGACCAGCGCAGTGATGGCTGCAAGGACATCGCGCTCCAGCTGGCAGAGGCCCGTTTCGATGTCGCGCTCGGCGGCGGGACGGCGATGTTCTACGGCAAGCAGGCAGGCGGACGCCGCGGCGATGCGGCGGCCGATCTGCCCGCGGCATGGGCGGCAAGGAACGGCGGCGTGGTGGTCAAGACTGCGGCCGAGCTCGCTGCCGCGCCAATGGACAGGCCGGTGCTCGGGCTGTTCCACCCCAGCCACATGAGCTTCATGGCCGAGCGCAAGCCCAAGTCCACCGAACCGACCCTGACCGACATGACCGCAGCGGCGATCGCCCGGCTCAAGGCCGATCCCGACGGCTTCTACCTGATGGTCGAAGGCGGGCGGATCGATCACGGCCATCACGCCGGGCAGGCCGGCTACGCGCTGGAGGAAGCGGTCGAGTTCGCCCGCGCGGTGCAGTATGCGGTCGAGAATACCGATCCCGACGAGACGCTGATCATGGTTACCGCCGATCACAGCCACGTCTTCACCATCGCCGGCTACCCGAAGCGCGGGAACGACATCCTCGGCCTGGTGGTGGCCCCCGAGGGCCGCGGCGAGGATGGCGGGGACGGGGTCAGCCCGGTGCTGGCGGCGGATGGCAAGCCCTACACCACATTGGGCTATGCCAATGGCCCGGGCGCGGTGAGCGGCGAGCGGCCCGTGCCACAGACTGGCATCGCCGCGCGCCAGCAATCGCTGGTGCCGACCGGCATCGAGACCCATGGCGGCGAGGATGTCGCCCTGTTCGCCACCGGCCCCGGCGCAGACCGGGCGCGCGGGGTGATCGAGCAGAACGTGATCTACTCGATCATCCGCAAGGCGCTGGGTTGGGAGAAGGAGTAACGCGCCGCAACCGCCTCCCATTGTCCTCTCCCTTCCCCGAGGGGAAGGGTCGGGGATGGGGGAACCATAGGCAAGCCGACGTGTGACAAGGCTGGCGTGCTCCCCCCCACCCCCAACCCCTCCCCAAGGGGAGGGGAGTCAAAACACAAAAAACCCTCGACCCGGGGGCGGTGGGTCGAGGGTTCCATTGAGCGTTCGTCACGCTTGTGCAAGGCAGGCCCTCGTTGAAGGGAGGGCAACAGGGGGGAAACCGCCCTTCGGCCCGCCTTGTTGAGAATGATTAGCTGCTTGTGCCTTTCAGCTACATGAACGGCGGCGCAATTCTGTCGTTTCCATACAACCGTTCGTCGAAGCTCCGTTCATCCCGGGCGACGGGCCGAGCGGCGCGGATCCTTGAAGGTGAAGGTGCTCTCGGCCACCGGCACGCCGTAGCGCTGATTCGCGAGCTGCACCCGGGTGCGGTTGTTCTGGGCATCGAGCGCGACCCAGTGGGTCAGCTGCCAGCCACCCGGGGCCGAGGCCAGACGGACGAAAATCAGATTGATCATCCCGAATTCGGGCTTCTTGGGATCGCGCACCTCGACGCTGATGACGTCCGGGTTCCCGGTCTGCACCAGCTTGCCGTAGCGCTTCACGTCGCGCTCGGGATCGAACAGCGCGCCCAGCGGCGAATTGCCGATCGGCCAGCGTTCGACCTGATTGACCTCGTAATCGACGACGAACAGCGACTTGCCGTTCGAGATCACGAGGAAGTCCGAATCCTTGCCATAATCGAAGCGGATCTTGCCCGGACGCTTCAGGGTCATGACGCCGGTCATGACGTTGCCCTGCCGGTCGGTCTGGGTGAAGTCGGCGCGCATCGTGCTGATCGCGCGCAGGGCGGTGACGACCGCGTCGAGCTGGCTGGCGGACTGCCCTGCTCCTTGAGCCGCGAGCGGCGCAGGGGCGATGGCGGCGGGGAGCGCGGGCACAAGACCAAGCGCCAGCGTGCCGGCACCAAGGCCGAACAGCAGCGAACGGGCGGAGATGCGGTTCGTGATCATCCTCAAGCGCCTAGGGCCGGAGGCTTGAACTGTCGATGAATTATCGTCGCCCCGCGTTGCGGCAGGGCGCGAAGCCGATCTTACTTGATCTTGGCTTCCTTGAACTCGACGTGCTTGCGCGCGACGGGATCATACTTGCGGAAGCTCATCTTCTCGGTGATGTTGCGCGGGTTCTTCTTGGTCACATAGAAGAAGCCGGTGCCCTCGCTCGAGACGAGGCGGATCTTGACGGTGGTGGGCTTCGCCATGGCGGGTTCCTGTCAAACGATTGGCCCACAAGACGGATCGAAGCGGGCGTCAAAAAAGCAAACGCGGCGCGCCCGGAAGGCCCGGCACACCGCACACGGGCGGGCCATTGGGCGATTCACGGGGAAAAGTCAAGGCGGCTCACCAGTCTCCGGCTTTGGGCTTGCCGCGATTGGCCTTCACCGTGCCGCGCGCCTTCTTGACCTTCAGGCGCTCGGTCTTGCCGACCCGGTTGACCCGTGTTTTCGCGCGGCGCTTGGGCTCGACCTGCGCCTCCTCGAGCAGCGCGGCGAGCTTGGCGCGCGCGTCCTGCCGGTTGGCCTCCTGCGTGCGGTAGGCCTTGGAGGTGACGATCAGATCGCCGTTGCCCGCCAGCTTCGATCCCGCCAGCGCCCGCAGTCGCGCGAACACCGGCGGCGCAAGGCGCAGGGCGTAGATATTGACCCGCAGCTCGACTTCGGTGGCGACCTTGTTGGCGTTCTGCCCGCCCGGGCCGGAACCGGCGAGAAAGCTCTCGCTCGCCAGCCTGAGCGCGCGGCTCACCAGAGGTTCGGGCGCATCCTCATCCATCGCTCGCCCCGAGCGCGCGGAAATCGGCGGGCAGGGGCGCGCGGGCCTCGATCGGGGTCTTGCCGGGGCGCGTGACGGTGAGGCTCTCAGCGTGGAGCATGGTGCGTTTCGCCCCCGGTGCGCTCCCCGCGCCATAGACCGGATCGCCCAGCAGCGGGGCGCCGAGGCCCTTCAAGGCGTGGACACGAAGCTGGTGGGTGCGACCGGTTTCGGGGCGGAAGCGGATCAGGCTGTGCGGCCCGAGTTCCCCGACCATCTCCCAGTGCGACACGGCCGGTTTGCCCTTCTTCGCGGGGATCATCCGCCAGCCCTTTTCCGCAGAGCTGATCTTGGCAAGCGCGAGTTCGATCGTGCCCGATGGGCCCGGCGGACGGCCGGCGAGGATCGCGAGATAGGTCTTGCCCACCAGCCGCTCCTCGAACGCCTTGTTGAAGCGGGCCAGCGCCTTGGGATTGCGTGCCAGCAGCAGGCAGCCCGAGGTGTCGGTATCGAGCCGGTGCACCGCGACAGGCGCGCGCTGGAAGCCGAGTTTCAACCGGTCGAGATGGTCTTCAAGGCAGATCCCTCCCTTCCTCGGCCGGTCGACCGCCATGCCGGAGGGCTTGTCGATCACAAGCGCTTCGCCGTCTTCGTAGAGGATCGGGAGGGTCATATCAGCTCCGCCTTCATCAGCCCGCGCAGGGCATTGCCGAGCCAGAAGCCGTGTTCGAGATCGTCCAGGGTGAGTTCCGCCTCGCGCGCGCGGCCTCCGTCGAGCAGGTGCTGGCGCAGCACGCCGGGCAACAGGCCGAGGGTGGCGGGCGGGGTCAGCAGCACGCTGTCCGGGCCTTCGACGAAGAGGCTCGTCCAGCTGCCTTCGGTAACGAGCCCGTCGCCGCGCACCAGCACCGCCTCGGCCGCGCCGAAGCCGCGCGCTGCCTCCAGCGCATCCTCGTAGAAGCCGCGGTCGGAGGTCTTGTGCATCAGCCGCCAGTCGGAAGGATCGAGCGGATGGGGCAGTGCGGCCACCTTCACCGGCTCGGGCAGCGGTGCGGGCAGCGGCCCGGTCTCCAGCGCGCTTGCGCCCGAGCGCGACACCATCAGCCGCACCCGCGCGGGCGCGTCGAGTTCGAAGCACAGCGCCTGGATCTGGTTGCGTAAGCCATGGCGATCAAAGGCGAAGCCCAGCGCCGTAGCGCTTGCCTTCATCCGCGCAAGGTGCCCTTCGAGCAGCGCTATGCCGTTGTCGGGCTCGAACCGCATCGTCTCGATCAGATCGCATTGCGGCGCTGTCAGCCCCGGTGCGGCGCGGCGCAGGAAGCCGGCCTTGACCTCGCACTCTCGCCGTTCGGCCATTGCTTCGCTGTCGGCGACGATGGCCGAGCCGATGCCGAGCACCGCCGCGCCTTGCCCGTTCTCGATCGGGGTCAGGCGCAGGGTGCGGATCGCGACATTGAAGGCGGCCTTGCCATCGCCATCGATCCGCCCGATCGCGCCGCAATAGGGCCCGCGCGCATCGCGCTCGGCCTCGGTCAGCAGCTCCATCGCGCGGATCTTGGGCGCACCGGTGATCGAGCCGCAGGGGAACAGCGCCCGCACCAGATCGATCGCACCCTTGCCGGGGCTGAGCCGCGCGCGCACGGTCGAGACCATCTGGTGCACCGTCGGGTAGCTTTCGACCGCGAAGGGCGCATCTACGCGCACGCTCCCCGCCTCGGCCACGCGCGACAGATCGTTGCGCATCAGATCGACGATCATCAGGTTCTCGGCGCGGTCCTTGACCGAGGTGGCGAGGTCGTCCGCCATCGCCGCGTCGGCTGCGGGGTCGGCCATCCGGGGGCGCGTGCCCTTCATCGGCTTGACCTTGGCCTCGTCCCCGGCGAGCGCGACGAACAGCTCGGGCGAGAAGCTCAAAAGCCAGTGCGCCCCGTCGAAGATCAGCCCGCCATAGCTCGCCGCCGAGGCGCCGCGCAGCGCCGCATAGAGCCCGACCGGATCGCCGCGAAAGGTGCCGGCCAGCGGGTAGGTGAGGTTGGCCTGATAGATGTCGCCTGCGCGGATCGCCTCGCGCAAATGGGCGAAGGCCGCGGCATAGCCGCCGGGGGAGAGCTGAGGTTCCATCGGGCCGATGGTGCCTGGGCCGGATGCGCGGGCTTCAAGAAAGGCGGGCACGTCGCTCGCCGCAATCCGCGTCGGCGCGCCGAACAGGCCGAGCCAGACCAGCGGCCCCGCCGCGCCGCTGCGGCGTGCGGCCAGCGGAGCGAGCCGGGGCTCGAGCGCCATTCCGGCCTCGTAGGCGACATAGCCCGCCAGCGCCCCGCCGCCCGCTTTTCGTGCCGCTTCGGCTGCGGCGAGCACGGCTTCGACCTGCTCGGCACGGTGGGCGACGAACAGGGCCTCGGGAGCCTCGTAAAGGAGGGCATCGGCCGCGCCCGCACCGGCGCGGGCATCATCGAGCAGAACAAATGGCGGTGGCTGAACCATCCCGCGCAGCCATACCGCAATTGCCGCGCAAGTCGAGAACTTGACCGCCGCGCGCGCCCCCTGCACATCTGCACCCAAGCGCAGACACGGGGACGAGAAATGGCGGAAATCGCGGGGAGCATCTATCTTGGCCTCGGATCGGACGGATCGCGGCAGGCGCTGGCGCTGAGCCGCTCGAACCGTCACGGGCTGATCGCCGGGGCCACCGGCACCGGCAAGACGGTTACCCTGCAGGGCATCGCCGAGAGCTTCTCCGCCGCCGGGGTGCCGGTGTTCGTGGCCGACGTGAAGGGCGATCTGTCGGGCATCGCCATGCCGGGCTCGCCCACCTTCAAGCACGCCGACAAGCTCGAAGCGCGGGCGAAGGAACTGGGCATCACCGACTATGCCTATTCCGACAATCCGGTGATCTTCTGGGACCTCTATGGCGAACAGGGCCACCCGATCCGCACCACCGTGTCGGAGATGGGGCCGCTGCTGCTGTCGCGGCTGCTTGATCTCAACGAGACGCAGGAAGGCGTGCTGCAGATCATCTTCCGCCACGCCGACGAGAACGGACTGCTGCTGCTCGACTTCAGCGATCTGGCCGCGCTGCTGGCCTGGGCGAACGAGAATGCGGCTGAACTGTCAGGCAAATACGGCAATGTCACCAAGCCCTCGGTCGGCGCGATCCAGCGGCAATTGTTGAGCTTCGAGGCGCAAGGGGCGGACAATTTCTTCGGCGAGCCGGCGCTGGAGATCAACGACTTCCTGAAGGTGGACGAACAGGGGCGCGGTTTCGTCAATGTGCTCGCCGCCGACAAGCTGATGCGCAGCCCCAAGCTCTATGCCACCTTCCTCCTGTGGCTGCTGGCCGAACTGTTCGAGAGCCTGCCCGAGGTGGGCGATCCGGAAAAGCCCCGTCTGGTGTTCTTCTTCGACGAGGCGCACCTCTTGTTCGACGATGCGCCCAAGGCGCTGCAGGACACCATCGAGAACGTGGTGCGCCTCATCCGCTCCAAGGGTGTCGGGGTGTTCTTCGTGACGCAGAACCCGATCGACATTCCCGAGGAAGTTGCGGGCCAGCTCGGCAACCGGGTGCAGCACGCCCTCAGAGCCTTCACTCCGCGTGACCAGCGGGCGATCAAGGCGGCCGCGGAGACCTTCCGCATCAACCCGAAGCTCGATGTCGAGGCCGCGATTACCGAATTGAAAGTGGGCGAGGCGCTGGTCTCGACCCTCGACGAGGACGGCGCGCCCACCATCGTCGAACGCACCCTGATCAAGCCGCCGCGTTCACGGCTGGGGCCGGTCAATCCCAAGGAGCGCGCGATCATCCAGTCGGTGAGCCCGCTCGACGGCAAATACGACACCCGCGTCGACCGCGAGAGCGCGGCAGAAGTGCTTGCTGCCAAGGCTGCCGATGCTGCCGCGACCGCCGTGGAAGTCGCCGAAAAGGGACGCGAGGAAGTGGCCAGGCGCGAGCGCAAGACACCCTCGATGTGGGAGAAGGCGGGCAAGAGCGCGATGACCGCGGCGAGCGGTTCGCTGGCCGCGGTCGCGGTGGCCGCGGTGCTTGGCAAGAAGTCGAGCGCCGATCCGCTACGCACCGGTGCGACCGCTTTCGTGCGCAATCTGCTCGGCGGGCTGATGCGTTAGCCGCCTGCGCGGCACCTGCTATGTTTCACGTGGAACATCGCGCGATCCTGCAATGACCCGGCAATGATCGCACAATGACCCGTCAATGACCCCGCAACCACGGGGCCTTGCGGTTCACCCCTTGGGCACCATGCAGAAGGCGTTCAATTTGTTGCCGTCCGGATCACGGAAGTAGCCCGCGTAGAACCCGTCGTCCCCGCGCGGGCCGGGCGCGCCTTCGTCGCTGCCGCCATGGGCCATGGCAATATCGTAGATCGCGTGGACATCTTCCGGCGACTTCACTTCAAGCGCGACCATGACGCCGTTGCCGACCGTGGCGGGCTGGCCATCGAACGGCACCGTCGCCGCAATCCCCGGCGCCCCGCCCCATTCGCCCCACGCGATGAAAGTTTCGAAATCCATCATCCGCCCGACGCCGAAATGCGCGGCGATCGCGTCATAGAACGCCGCCGCGCGCGGCAGATCATTGGTGCCAAGGGTAACGTAGCCGATCATTGATGTTCCTCCCATACGAATCGATGAAGGAACATTATAGGAACATCACGCGGCCGACAAGCCGTGACAGGCGCGGTGCATCGGCCCGCCAACGGACGGGCCGCGAGCATGCCAAGAAGATCAGTGGCGCGCGAGCCGCAGGCGATCCGGCGCGATGCGACGGAGACTCGCCGAGGACTGCACGCTGCAGGGCGTGCAGGAAACCCTAAAGCGGCGCCGTTTCCCGCTCCACCCACGCCAGATCATCGCCCGACAGGCGCGGGCTGAGCACCTTGCGCACCTGCGCATGATAGGTATCGACCCACGCGATTTCGTCTGCCGTCAGCAGGCTCTTGTCGATCAGCCTGCGATCGATCGGCACGAAGGTCAGCGTCTCGAAGCCGAGATAGCGGCCTTCCTGCCCTTCGATCTGCCGCTCCTCGACCAGCACGAGGTTCTCGATGCGGATGCCGAAGGCGCCTTGCTTGTAATAGCCCGGCTCGTTCGAGAGGATCATGCCGGCAAACAGCTCCTGCGCGGTGCCCGCCTGCCCGCCAGACGGCTTGGCGATGCGCTGCGGGCCTTCGTGGACCGCCAGCACGCTGCCCACCCCGTGCCCGGTGCCGTGGGCGTAATCGACGCCCGCCTCCCACAGATATTGCCGCGCCAGCACATCAAGCTGCCCGCCGACCGTACCCTGCGGGAACACCGCGCGGGCGAGCTGGATGTGGCCCTTGAGCACGCGGGTGTTGCGATCGCGCATTTCCTGCGTCGGCTCACCCGGCCCGACCCACACGGTGCGGGTGATGTCGGTTGTGCCGCCGGGATATTGCCCGCCTGAATCCACCAGATAGATCGAGCCCGGCGGGATCGGGATATTGCTGTCCTCGTCCACCTTGTAATGCGGCAGGGCGGCATGGCCGGCGGCGGCCGAGATGGTGTCGAAGCTGAGATCGCTGAGGCCTGCGTCTTCCTCGCGGAAGGCCTGAAGGCGCGCGGCGGCGGAGAGTTCGTCGACGGTGCCCTTGGGCCCTTCGATCTCCAGCCAGCGCAGGAACTTCGAGACCGCCGCGCCGTCGCGCGCCTGGGCGTCGCGCTGGCCGGCCTGTTCGACCGGGTTCTTGATCGCCTTGGGCAGGATCGTCGGGTCCTGCTTGAAGGCGAAGCTGGCCCCGCCCGTCCGCAGCGCCTGCGCGATGCCCACCACCGCGAAATCGGGATCGAGCGCGACGCTCTTGCCGGCATAGTCGCCCGCCAGCGCAGCCTCGAACCCCGCCCGATCCCGGATCGTCACCGCATTGCCGAGATGGCGGGTGAGTTCGGGCGTGACCTTCTCGGGCGCAATGAACAGCTCCGCGCTGCCGTCCTTGTGGGCGATCACATAGCTGAGTGCGACGGGGGTGTGCGGCACGTCGGCCCCGCGGATGTTCAGCAGCCAGGCGACCGAATCGAGTGCGGGGATCACCACCGCATCGTGGCCTTCCTTCGCCAGCCAGTCCGCCACGGCTGCGCGCTTGTCCGCCGAGGTGCGACCGGCCTGCGTCTCGTCATGCGGGATCGCCACCGCCGGCGAGGGCGCCGGGCGATCGGCCCACACCGCGTCGAGCGGATTGCCGCCCTCTGCCGGCACCATGGTGACACCCTTCGGCGCGAGCTGCTTTTCCAGCGCCTCGACCCAGGCCCAGGTATGGAGCCAGGGATCATAGGCGATCCTGGTGCCGCTCTCGCACACTTCGGCCAGCCAGCCGCCGAGCGTGTCGGCGGGCACGCTCTTGTAGTCGAAGAGATTGCCGTCGACCTGCTCGCGCACCTGCACCGTGTAGCGCCCGTCGACGAAGATCGCGGCGTGGTTCAGCGTCACGGCGGCAAACCCCGCCGAGCCGCCGAAGCCGGTCAGCCACTTGAGGCGCTGGGCATAGTCACCGACATATTCGCTCATGTGTTCGTCGCTGATCGGCACGATGAAGCCGTCGAGCCCGCGACGCTTCAACTCCTCGCGCAGGGCGGCAAGGCGGGCTTCATGGGTCTGCATCAGCATAGGCGTGATCCTCGGGTAGCGGCGCGGGGGCTTGCCGCGCAACATTGGGCTATTACAAGCACCACCATAGGCCCAAGCGGCGCGTCTTTCCACCCGCGAGCGCCGCATCTGACTGCCGACAGGAAACGCAACCCATGACCAGACTTGTCAGCGCCATCGCTCTTGCTACCGCGCTTGCCGCTACCACCTTTGCGCCTGTGCCCGCGCACGCCACCACCCGAGAGGAACCGACCCGCGTGACCACGTCTTCCGCAGCGAACACCGATATCAAGCCTCCCGTCGCCGAGAAGCGTCCGCACAGCTATACCCATCACGGGATCACCATCGAGGATCCCTACGACTGGCTCTACGACAAGTCCTATCCGGTGGTGGATGACGAGGCGGTGCTGGCCCATGTGAAGGCCGAAAACGCCTATTTCGAAGCCAAGATGGCAGCCCAGGCGCCCTTCACCGAAGCGCTGTTCACCGAGATGCGCGCGCGTATCAAGGAAGACGATTCCACCGTCCCGCAGAAGGATGGCGACTACCTCTACTGGTCCGAGTTCGAGGAAGGCGCGCAGTATCGCAAGCATTACCGGAAAGCTGTCGCCGGCGGTGAGGCCGAGCTGCTGATCGACGAGAACGAGCTTGCCAAGGGCCTCGAATATTTCCGCCTCGGCGCGGCCTCGATCAGCCAGAACGGGCGCTATCTCGCCTATTCGACCGACACCAACGGATCGGAACGCTACACCGCGCGGATCAAGGATCTGCAGACCGGCGAGCATCTGCCCGATGTGCTGGAGAATCTGCGCGGCGATCTGGTGTGGGTCGCGAACGACACCGCGCTGGTCTACGGCCCTTCGACCGAGGAATGGCGCACGCTCGAAGCCAAGCTCCACGTGATCGGCACGCCGGTGAGCGCGGACGTGACGCTCTACAAGGAGGAGGACCAGTCCTTCGGGGTCGGCACCGGCCTCACCGCGCAGGAAGACTGGCTGATCATCGCCACCGGCGACAACGAGACGAGCGAGGTGCGCCTCGTCCCCGCCGCCAATCCGACCGCCGAACCGATCATCGTGAAGGCGCGCCAGAAGGGCGTCGAATACTCGGTCGATGTCCGTGACGGCGAGGTCTGGGTGTGGACCAACGACAACCACATCAACTTCCGCCTCGCCAAGGCCAAACTGGAAACCCCCGGCGACTGGCAGACGGTGATTGCCGGTTCGGACGATTTCTATCTGACCGGTTTCGACCTGTTCAAGGACTTCTTCGTCACCGAAGGCCGGCTGAACGGCCTCGACCAGATCCAGCTGCGCTCCTACGCCGATCCGGCGAAGATCACGCCCATCACCTTCCCCGAAGCCAGCTATACCGCGGGCCTTTCCAACAACCCCGAATACGACATGAAGAAGCTGCGGCTGGCCTACCAGTCGATGGTCACGCCGAGCACGGTCTATGACTACGATGTCGCGACCGGCAAGCTGGAGACCCTGAAGACGCAGGAAATCCCGAGCGGCTATGACCCCTCGCTCTACGTTGCCGAACGCCTGACCGTGCAGGCGCGCGACGGGACGATGGTGCCGGTCAGCATCATGATGCGCAAGGACCGGGCGGAGCTGCTCAGGAAGGCGGGCATCGAGGGGCCGGGGCCGCTGCATCTCTATGCCTATGGTGCCTATGGCTATGCCGTGCCGCCGGGCTTCTCGACCACGCGCCTCAGCCTTGTCGATCGCGGCTTCGCCTATGCGATCGCCCATATCCGCGGCGGCGATGATCTCGGCCGGCGCTGGTATCTGCAGGGCAAGCTGTTCGAGCGCACCAACACCTTCAACGACTTCGTCGATGTCGGCCGGGGCCTGATCGCCAAGGGCTACACCGCGGAAGGCATGGTCACCGCGAGCGGCGGCTCGGCGGGCGGCGAGCTGATGGGCGCGATCATCAATCAGGACCCCAAGCAGTACGGCGCGATCGTCGCGCATGTGCCCTTCGTCGATGTGCTCGGCACCATGCTCAACGAGAAGCTGCCGCTCACCCCGGGCGAATGGCAGGAATGGGGCAACCCGATCGAGAGCAAGGAGGCCTTTGCCTATATCCTGTCCTATTCGCCCTATGATCAGGTGGTGGCCAAGGCCTATCCGCCGATGCTGGTGACCGCGGGCCTCAACGATCCGCGCGTGACCTATTGGGAGCCCGCCAAGTGGGTCGCCAAGCTGCGCGAGCTTAAGACCGATGACAACCTGCTGCTGATGAAGACCAACATGGGCGCAGGCCACGGCGGGCAGTCGGGGCGCTGGAACTCCCTCAAGGAAACCGCGGAGGAATACGCCTTCATCCTGTGGCAGATGGGGATGGCAGACAAGGGCGAGGGCGAGTGAAGGCGCCCAATTACGGGCGAGGCCTGATAATCGTGTCAGCGGTTGCGCTGACAATTGCGGCCTCGCCTTTCCTGCTGCTTTGGGCTGCCTGCGTGTTTGCAGGAGAATGCGTGTGAGCTCCCGCTTCACCCGCACCTTCACCGCGCGCCCCGAGCACATCGACGAGCTCGGCCACGTCAACAATACCGTGTGGGTGCAGTGGATTCAGGACATGGCCACCGCTCACTGGGACGCAGTGGCGCGGCCCGAGGATCGCGAAGCCTTCTTCTGGGTCGTGGTGCGGCACGAGATCGACTATCGCGGCAATGTCTCCGAGGGCGAGACCGTGACCGCCGAGACATGGATCGAAGGCCCGGCGCAGGGCGCCAAGTCGCTCCGCCGGGTCGAGTTCACCAACGCATCGGGAAAACGCCTCGTCAGCGCGGCGACTACCTGGGCGATGCTCGACCGCGCGAGCGGACGGCTGGCGCGGGTGCGGCCCGAGGTTCTCGAACCCTTTCGCGCTGGCTAGGCGGCCCGTTCCCGCCGCCGCTGCTCGGGGGGCTGGCTGAACACCGTGAGGCGTTCATAGGCCAGCCGGTTGCGACCCGAAGCCTTGGCCTCGTACATCAGCGCATCGGCGCGGGCGTAGAATTCGGCGAACTGCATCGTCGGACGCAGCGCCTGTTCCAGCACGATCACCCCCATGCTCGCGGTCACCGGCAGCTCCAGCCCGGGCACGTCCTTGGCGATCCGCATCGGGATCGCCTGCCGCAGTGCTTCGGCCCGTTCGAGCGTGCGCAGCCCGCGCAGCAGCACCACGAATTCCTCGCCGCCGAGCCGCACCGCGATGGTGTCGCGGTCACCGACGGAGCGGATCGCATTGGCACACGCGATCAGCGCGGCATCGCCGACCTGGTGGCCGTGCAGGTCGTTGATCGCCTTGAAGCGGTCGAGATCGACCAGCGCAAAGGTGTCGAAGCCCTGCGCCATCAGCTCGTCGAAGCGCGCCTCGATCGCGCGGCGGTTCATCAGGCCGGTGAGCGAATCGCGGGTCGAGATCTGCTCCAGCATCCGCGCCTCGGTCAGCGCCGCGTCGCGCTCGTGGCGGATCGCGAGGAAGCGGTCGGCAATCGCGAGGCTGATGATCACCACCTCGATCCCGGTGGCGACGAACATCATCAGATCAAGCTGCGCAGGGCCGGCATAGACCCCGAGCCCGCGCACCAGCCGCTCGATCGAGGTCAGGATCAGCGGGAACCACGCCGCCGCGACGAATTTGGCCGAACGGCTGCCGCGGAGTATCGCGTGGATCAGCGCGGCGCTCACCACCACCGCGGCAGGCGTGATGGTGAGGAAGTAGCCGGTGTCGTCGAAGGCCTGCGTCGCATGCAGTTGCAACGCGAAGAAGCCGGGCACCGTGATGGTCCAGCACCCCGTCCAGAAGGTCAGCCGCCGCATCCCGCGCGACAGCGCCCCGCGCTCGAGGAAGTCGCTGAGGAACAGCAGCGCCGCTCCGCAGCCGACCGCCCAGCACAGCGGCGCCATGATCGCGAGAAACGCCACCGGCAGGCGCGCCACCACCGAGATCAGCCCGCCGGCGAACAGCACATAGCCCATCATCGCCACCACCATGGTCGCATGGTAGAGCACGAAGCGTTCGCGCAGCACGAGAAAGAAGCTTACGTCGAACAGCAGCGGCAGGACCAGCATCCCCAGCACTAGCGCCAGCAGCATCATCTCCTCGATGCTGCGGTTGGCATCCTCGCGATAGTGCGCGATTCCCGCCTCGGTGAGCAGCGGGATCGAATGGGGGCGGTCGATCCGCACCAGCACCGCCCTGGTGTCGGCGGTGATTTCGGGCAGCGGCAGGCGGAACACCGGCCCGGCGGCGAAGGGCCGCCCGTCGCTTTCGGCAAAGCTGCGCGCGCGCAGGGTGCCGTCGGCATCGAGCGCATAGAGCGTGATGGCGGCATGCCGGGCGGTGCGGGTGAAGAAATAGCGCGGCGCCGGACCGTCCCGCCAGCTGTCGGCCTCGAACCGCAGCCATGCCGAGGGCAGATCGGCGCGCCAGCCGCCCGCCGTGCAGTTCCACGCCGCCCGGTCGATCATCGCCACCGCGCTGCGATCCGCCGGGGTGGCGGCGTGGCAGCGAGGGGCGGCGACATGGCGTGCATGATTGTCGGCTGCGGCGGGCGCGGCAAGGCCCGCAGACAGCAACGCAGCCGCCAGCCACAGCCAGATCTTGAGGCACAGCCTACCCATGCGCGCAGGACTAGCATTCAAGCCCTTACGATGCTGTTAAGCCCTTCATCAGCGTTGTCCTCGGAATATCACGTAATCTCATTGGCTTGGTCCGGTCCGGCCGGTGTCCTGTGCAAGGCCCGGGAATGGGCAGGTCGATTGCCTCCGCTGCTTGTCATATGCTTGTCATGGAGAGGCACTAGCGCGCGGCATCGGATAATTTCGGGGACTCTCCATGACCACTTCCTTTGCCGCTCTCGCCCGCACCACTGCCACGCTTGCGCTGGCTGCGATTGCCCTGTCCGCCTGCGACAGCTCCGGCGGCAGCGGCGGCGCGCGCAATTCGGTGCACGCGGTCGGCTCTTCGACGGTCTACCCCTTCGCCAAGCTGGTGGCCGAGAACTTCGCCCGCTCGAACACCGATTTCCGCTCGCCGCTGATCGAATCCACCGGCACCGGCAACGGTATCCAGCTGTTCTGCAAGGGCCTCGGCCCGAACACCCCCGACATGGTCAACGCCTCGCGCCGGATGAAGGACAGCGAGTTTGACGGCTGCAAGACCAACAAGGTCGACGAGATCATCGAGCTTCAGGTCGGCCTTGACGGCATCGCCTTCGCTTCTGCCAAGGGCGGCATCATGCTCAACCTCTCGCCCGAGACGATCTACAAGGCGCTCGCTGCCCAGCCCTATGGCAAGCCGCAGACCGCCAAGACGTGGAAGGATGTCGATCCCGCACTGCCGGCTCAGCCGATCCTCGTCTACGGCCCGCCGAGCACCTCGGGCACGCGCGATGCGCTCAAGGAACTGATCCTCGAAGTGGGCTGCGCTGCCGATCCGGCGATGAAGGCGCTCAAGGACAGCGACGAGAACAAGTACAAGCAGGTCTGCACCGAAGTGCGCGATGATGGCGCCTATGTCGATCAGGGCGAGCAGGACAACCTGATCGTCCAGAAGATCGAGGCCAATCCGCAGGCGGTCGGCATTTTCGGCTACTCCTATCTCGAAGAAAACCTCGACAAGGTGCAGGGCCTGCCGATGAACAGCGTGCAGCCCACCTACGAGAACATCGCCAGCTTCGCCTATCCCGGCGCGCGTCCGCTCTATATCTATGTAAAGAAAGAACATATGCGCGCGATCCCGGGCTTGTCGGCCTATCTCGACGAGTGGGTCAAGAGCTGGGGCAAGGGTGGCCCGCTGGCCAAGATCGGGATGGTCGCGATGCCGCCGGAGGCGATGGAGGCCAATGCCGCCAAGGTGCGCGAGCAGACCGTGCTGACCCGCGAGGAACTCGCCGCGAAGTAAGCGTGATTGCAGCAGGCGACTTCGCGGCTTAGCATGCCGCGCATGAGCGCCCGCAAGATCGCCGCATGGCACGAGGCCGGACTGATCGACGCGGCCACGCGTGACCGGCTGCTGGACTACGAAACCGCCCACGCGCGTCCGCTCGCGCTGTGGGCGGTTTTCGGTATCGGGGCATTGGCGATCGGGCTCGGGCTGGTCTCGGTGATCGCGTCCAACTGGGAGGCAATTCCGGGACAGCTGCGGCTCGGCGTGCATCTCGCGCTGATCGGCGCGGGGCTGGCGGCGCTGTTCCTGCGCGAGGCACGGCTGGCGGCAAAATCGCCATGGGCGGTCGAGGCGCTGGTGTTCGTCCTTGCTGCTCTGGGCCTCACCTTCTTCGGGCATATCGGGCAGGTCTACCAGACCGCCTCGCCGCTGTGGCAGCCCCTCGGCGTTTGGCTGGTGCTGTTCGCGCCGCTCTTGCTGCTCAAGGGCCGCAGCTGGCCCGCCGCGCTGGCGGTGCTGGGCGGGGCCGTTTGGACCGCGTGGGACTATGCCACCGACATGACCGGCTACGACAAGGGGACGCCAGACATGGCGCTGCTGCTGTGGCTGGCCTTTGTCACCGCTTTGCCGGTGCTGTTCGCGCCCCTCGCTGCGTGGCTGCGCGCCCGCTCCGCACGCGCCGGTTTCTGGCGGCGGCTGGAGCAGCTTGCGCTCGCCTATGCGGTCGCCGGCGCCTCCTTCGCGACCGCGGTCGCGGCGGTCGGCGGATATGGCGAGCGCGGGCTGTTGCAGGAATGGGCCAGCATGGCGGTAAGCGCCGCAGTGGCGCTGGCGGCCGGGCTTGGCGTGGTGCTGGCGCGGCCGGGCGTGTCGGGGCGCATGGCGGGCGCGATCATCGCGGGGGCGGGGCTGGTGCTGCCGCTGGCCTATGCCGCCGACAATGTGACCCTGCCGCCCGCGCTGCTGTTCATGGCGTTGTGGGTCGGCATCGCCGCCGCCGCGCTGGCAGCCCACTGGCGGGGCGTGTTCCAGCTTGCCGTCGGCGTGATTGCGCTGCGCCTCATCATCCTCAGCTTCGAGCTGGCGGGTGATCTGCTGATGAGCGGCTTCGGGCTGATCTTCGCCGGCGTGATGATCCTTGGCGTGGCATGGGCGGCGGTGCGGGTGTCGAAGCGCTTTGCCCCGCGCGAGGAGCCCGAAGCATGATGCGCGCCGCCCGCCTGCTCGCCGCCATTCTCCCGCTTGCGGGGCTCGCCGGTCTGTGGGTGCAGAGCGACAGCCACTACCGCACCGGCACCGAATGGGAGGTGCCGATCGAGGGCTATGACCCGCGCGACTTCCTGCGCGGGCACTATGTCGAGTTCAGCTATGACTGGCCGGGGGTCGCCGAGAGCGACATCATCCCCGCCACCCTGTGCCTTGAAGGCGACGCACCGGTGATCGGGCGGGTGACGACGGACAGCGAACAGGACTGCGCCCACCCGTTGCGCGCATCGGAAGGCGGGGTCTATGGCTGGGATGCCCTGTGGCGCGGGCGGCTCTATGTCGGGCAGGAGCGGGCGCGGGCATTGCAGCAGGAATTGCAGAAACCCGACCAGCGCGGGATCGTGACGATCCGCCAGCGCGAGGACGGCAGCTTCACCCCCATCGCAATCCGTTTCCGCGCGCTCACGGCGGAAGAACAGGCCGAGCGTGACGCGCAAAACGAAGGGGCGGGAGACCTGCGTCCCCCGCCCCCGATCATGGCCGAGTAAGCCGGCTCAGTTGCCGAAGCGCACCGTCACTTCCACCCCGTAGAACTGCGGTTCGGCGGGAATGAAGGTCGGCACGCCGAACGCCCCGCCGGTGTTGCCCGCGTCGAGCAGATAGTCCTCGTCAAAGGCGTTGCGGATGAACCCGGCGACTTCATAGCGGCCATCGCCGAAGCTCACCCCGGCCCGGGCGTTGACGATCGTCACCGCGTCCTGCGAAATCAGCGGGTTGTTGGGAACCTCGAAGAAGATCCGGCTGCGATAGGACACGCTCGGCGTGGCGAAAAAGCGCATGCCGTTGTTCATGTCGTAATCGATGGTGAAGCCGCCGGCGGCCTGGACTTCGGGCTGGAGGCGGAAGCGCGCGCCCGAAAAGGCGGGCGAAAGCGCGGCGTCCCGATCGATTCCGCCATCGATATAGCCGACATTGCCGAACACCTGGAACCAGTCTGCCAGATCGATGGCCAGTTCGGCTTCGACCCCGAGGTTCGAGGCCTTGCCGGCGCTCTGGGTGATGAAGCGGCCGGTGGCGTTGCCCTGGCTGTCGACTTCGGCGACGCTCACCTGGAACCCGTCATAGACCTGGTAATACACCCCGAGCGAGCCCGACACCGACCCGCTGGCGAGCTTGATCCCGCCTTCGTAGTTCCACACGATCTCCTCGGCGACCGGAGTGACGTTGGCGAGGACGCTCGCCCCGTCGCGACGTGCGGCAACCTGCACCACCGGCGAGCGGCGACCCTTCGACACGGTGGCGAACACGTTCACATCGTCGCTGATGCGATAGAGCGCGTTGAAACGCGGCAGCACCGCCTGGAAGCTGTCGTCGGCGCTCAGCACGCGGCCGCCCGTGTTGATCCCGCCCGGCACCAGCGGCGCGCCGGTGATCACGCTGTTGGGAATCTCGGAGAGAAAGGTGGAGCGGCGATATTCGTCGAGAACGCGCACCCCGGCGGTCAGTTCGAGCGAGTCGGTCGGCATCCAGGTGGCATCGGCGAACACCGAATAGGCCTCGTTGCGGCCCCCGTTTTCGAACAGCACCGCGCTGTAGGGGATATTGGTGGCCCCGAGCGAGGGGACAGAGCCATCGGGCGCAACGCACAGCCGGCGCGGGTTGCTAAACAGCCCGCCGAGGCAGGTCAGGAACACCCCTTCCTCGGTCGCGAAGGGCACGTTCTGGATGCTGTCCTCGATGAACAGGTTCCAGCCCGCGCTGGCGCGCAGCTTGCTGCCGGTATAGGTGAAGCGCCCTTCGTGGCTGAACTGCCAGCCATCGGCGATTTCGGTGAATTCGAGGAACGGCGCGGCCGAGCCGTCGGCATCGAACACTTCGCGGCTGTCGAACTCGCGGTAGCCGTTGACCGTGGTGAAGGTCCAGTCGTCGGCGAACTGGTATTCGGCGGTGAGGTTGAAGTCGTAGACTTCGCGGTTCAGGCCGAGCTGGTCGTCACCCAATGCCGCCGCGCCCGCCGGAAAGCCGCCGAGATTGGCATCGCCGAAGGCGTTGGCCGCGCCGCCCGGCGCACCGGCAAAGGCAGGGAAGGTGCCCGAGATGAACGGGGTGCCGCCATTACGCTGTTGATCGTAGGTAGCGATCAGATCGAGCGAGAAATCGGCCGTCGGCGTGTAGCGCAGCGAGGCGCGCACCCCGAGCTGGTCCTGCGCATAGAGCTCTTCCTCCTGATTGGGATTGCGGTTTTCGACATAGCCGTCACGGGTGCGCCATTCGAAGGCGATGCGCCCTGCCAGCACATCCGATCCGGCATTGAGGAAGCCGCCCAGAAGGGTCTGGTTGAAATTGCCGTAGCCGCCGATCACTTCGCCCGAAAAGCCTTCGCGCGGGCGGGCCGAGACGAGGCTGATGGCGCCCACCGCTGACGCGGTGCCGAACAGGGTCGCCTGTGGGCCCTTGATCACCTCGACCCGTTCAAGATCGTAGATCGCCTGATAGGACCCGCGCGAACGCGAGATGTCGACGCCGTTGTAATAGAGCGTGACGCGCGGGCCCTGCTGGGCCGAGCCGCTGTCCGAGGTGATGCCGCGGATGACGATGCCGGGGTTGTTGGCGCTCTGCTCCTGGATCAGCAGGCCCGGGACATAGCGCGACAGCTCGTCAAGATCGGTGACGCCGAGTTCCCGGATCCGCTCGCCCGAGGTGGCCGAGATGGTGATCGGAACGTCCTGCAGGCGCTGTTCGACCTTTTGCGCGGTGACGATGATCTGGTTGCCCGAACGCTCCTCCTCGGCGGGGGCTTCGGCCTCCTGCGCGAAGGCGGCCTGCGGAGCGGCGGCGAGAACGGTGGCAAGCGCGATCGGCGAAACGCGCGACAAGGTGGTGCGGAGCATGGTTGGGCTTCCCTGTTGGTGTAGAGAGGCCCTGCCCGTGACAGGACATGGTGACGCTGCCGCGACGACTGCGTGAAGGCTCGGTTACGCCGGGTTGACAGTTTCGGGACGTTGCCGATTTGCATCGCGGCGCGACCGGGGGCCGGGCCGGGCAGTCCTAGCGGAAATCCTCGCCCGTCGCCGCGATCCGGGCCCTGAGACCGGCCTGGTTGATGTTCTGGATCTCGATCCCCGGGTGGGCATTGACCTCGATCACGAGCGGCCCCTCGTTGACGTCGAGCACGATGTCCGCGCCGCAATAACCCAGCCCCACCGCCGGCCCGCACTTCGAGGCGAGTTCCAGCACGCGCTCCCAGTGGGGGATTTCGAACCCGATCAGCGGCACCCCGGTATCAGGGTGATGGGTGATCACTTCGCCCTTGACCACCGCGCGGGTGATGCGCCCTGTTTCGAGATCGATCCCCGCCCCGATCGCGCGCTGGTGGAGGTTGGCCTTGCCGTCGGATTCGTTGGTCGGCAGGCGCACCATTGCCATCAGCGGGGTGTGGTGCAGACTGATGACGCGCAGATCGGGCAGGCCTTCCGGCACGATCCCGGCCAGCGCCGGATCGGCGATTATCAGCGGTTCGATCAGCGCCGCGTCCTCGGCCGCCGAATCCCCCGAAAAGCCGCCATCCACGACTTTCTGGATGTGGTGCATCACCGCGTCCTCGGGCAGCGGGGTGCCCGAGCCCTTGAACCAGGTGTTGCCCTCTCGGCGCACCGCGAGCAGGATGCCGTCGCCCTGCGAGCCGCGCGCGGGCTTGATCGCCCAGGCATCCGGCATATCGCGGCTCGGCTTGAAATTGCCCAGTTTCTGGTGATCGTCGATCACCGCGACAGTGCCGGTGCAGGCGATGCCCGCCGCTTCGAGCGCGACCTTGGCCGCCACCTTGTCGCGCGCGCGTTCGATCGCGTGGCGTGGGTTATACTTGGCGATCAGCGCGTTGCGCATGTTGATGCCGAGGATCTCGTCCACTCCCTCGAGCATTGGCGGGCGCAGACGGCTGAGCGCGTCGTGGCTCGCGCGGCGCTTGCGAAACAATCCCAGCATCTCAAACGTCCTCGACAGACCGGATGACCCACGCATTGTGGATCATCGGCCTGCCTGATGGCCCCGTGCGCGGCTCGAACTGGGACTGCGCGTTGGGCTGTATCGGTTGCGGCACCCGCCTTCGTCGTCCCGGTTCCAGATCCTCGGGGGAACTGATCACCCACATCGCGCCAAGCGGCGCTGGAGCCGCGCGGCGTTCGGCCGGGATCGGCCCGCCGAGATCGAGCTCGAGCTGGTCGGGATTGGCTTTCAGCCGCGCCTGTCGCCGGCGTTCGAGCCAGATCGGCGCAAAGCGGTGGAGTTCCGAAAGGCGCAGGCCACGATACCGCCCGAGCACGCCGATCGCCACGGCAGTGAAGGCCGGCATCAGCAGCGGCGACCACTCGATCAGCGCCAGCGCGAAGTGTGAGACCATCACGAATTCGATCACCACCGCCAGAATGAAGGTGTTGAACGCCATCCGCGCGGCCGGCTTGGGGCCGTCCTTGCCGACCTGCTTCCACCACCGCTCCACCACCAGCGCGCAGACGATCACCGGGAAGGCATCGACCTGAAGCTCGGTATCGAGCACCATCAGCAAGGCCACCAGCACCAGCACGATCAGCGAGATCAGCACCCCGAGAAAGCCGACCCGGGTCATGCGCAGCTTGAGCAGGCTCGGCGTCACGATCATGCCGACCGCAACCGAGGAACACAGCACCACCGGTCCCATGACCGGGCCGATCTGCAGGAAGGCCAGCGCGATCAGCATCGGGGTGAACAGGCCGAACGCCTTCAACCCGACAAAGCTGCGTGCCAGCACCACGAGGAACGCGCCCAGCGGCAGCACCATCAGCAGGTTCGACGGCTTCAGCCCCCAGATCGCCTGCGAGGTGGCGACGCCATCGAGCGTCGAGGGCAGGACGAAGAAGGCATCGGTATTGGCCACGCCCAGCGCGACCAGCGCGGCCAGCACAAGGCCGACGGCGAGGCCGACATAGACCGGGCGCCTGACCTGCGGGGTGGCGCGCTTCCAGATCTGAGCGACCCGGGAAAACATCTCAGAAGGCGTAGCCCAGCGACAAGGTCAGCCGGTAACCCTCGCGCTCGCGCACGGGTTCGTTGCTGCCGGTGAAGATGTATTTGGCCTCGGCCTCGATGCGCCACTTGCCCGGCCACCACAGCAGCTCGACTTCCGGCACCACCAGCCTGTCGCGGCGGCGTTCGCCGGCGGCAGTGATGCGGCCGTCAAAGCGGGTGCGGATCACTTCGATCGCCGGACGCACGCGCAGATCGGGCGTGATCGGCCTTGTGTAGGCGGCCCCGGCCGACTGGCGTTCATAGCCGCGGCGGGCATCCGCCGAACGGATTTCCTCGGCCCGCAGATCGAAAGCGAGATAGTGGTAGGCGCCGAAGCGGCGGCGATATTGTGCATCCACGCGCGGGCCCTCGCCGGTGGCCTCGACAGGGGTGCCATCGTCATATTCGCGTTCCCTCCAGGTGCCCTGGACGCGCACCCGGTGCGCGCGGCGGGGTTCCCATGTAAGCCGCGCCGAGCCTTGCCATTCGTCGGTGTCGGCAGCTTCGACCGAGACCACGTCGTCGAAGTGGCGGGCCTGCAGCTGGAGCTCCCAGTCCTTCTCGATGTCGGTCTGGACCGTGGCGGTGAAGCGGTCGCGGGCGAGATCGCTGCGACCGTCGCCAAGCCGGAACACCTCGATCCGGTCCGCCTCGATGCGCATCCGCACCCCGCGCTTCTCAAGCGCCAGGCCGACTTGCCCGCGCAAGGATATGGCCTCGCCGTCGATCACGAGGTCCTCGTCGCGCGTGGTTGTCTGGGCGCTGATGGTCTGGACCTCGATGCGGGCATCGGGCTGGAGCGTCCAACTGCTGTCCTGCGCGGCGACGTGCGATGCGCAAACGATTGAAAGCAGCGCGAAGGTCCGAACCAGCGCGGTAAGAAGGTTGAGCATGACGTAAGCCCCCATTGACTTACGTAGCCCTACGGCGAGGCCGTTTAGAAAATCCTAACCGTAACCGCTAACCATGCAATTTGTCGGAACGAGCGCGAAAAAAGTGCGCGTTCAGAGCGGATTGCCGTCCTTGTCGCGGTAGATCTCGCGCCGGCCGACGTGGTTGGCGGGGCCGACGAAGCCGTCTTCCTCCATCCGCTCGATCCACTTGGCGGCGGTGTTGTAGCCCACGCCCATCTGCCGCTGGAGCCACGACCCCGATGCCTTCTGGTTCTCGAACACGATCTGGCACGCTTGCCGGTACTTGCGCTCTTCGGGATTGTCCGATGCGGTGAGATCGTCCTCGAAGCCGAAGCCGCCGAAACCATCTTCCGGTTCCTCGGTGACGGCATCGACATATTCGGGCGCGCCCTGCCCGCGCCAGAAATCGGCCACCGCCTCGACTTCCTCGTCTGACACGAACGGGCCGTGGACGCGCACCATCGCGCCGGTGTTGGGCTTGTAGAGCATGTCGCCCTTGC
>VFQO010000864.1_pt1 | contig 28169 bp, 5 predicted proteins | sample 3512331 | NCBI WGS metagenome assembly VFQO01 (sample SAMN10412371, study PRJNA504923) | tailings metagenome | isolation source: Replicate 3 from Balatoc abandoned mine | place: Philippines: Itogon, Benguet | collected 2017-08-28 | reverse complement strand
ACCGCGCAGCAACTGCACACCAAGGTGGCACCCGGCGGTGTGACCCTGTCCAGCACCGAAGACAACAACACCGACCTGGGCAGCGGCAAGGTCATCATCACGGGTGCTGGTGAAAACTTCGATCCGTTCAACAACAACGATCAAGTCAAGACCATCATTGGTGGCAACAAGTACTACGGCGGCTCGCTGTCCAACGACTTTAAGGTGGATAACGCTTGGTACAACGTTAAATTCAATGGCGGCTACGGCGGTTACGACCGTCCGGCCGACGTTCCGGTCGAAGTCGTCTGGACCATCGACGGCGATGCCTTCCCAACCGTGGGCGCACACTCCACCTGGAACTACAACATCGAAATCATCGGTACGGGTGACGTCGTCTTCACCGGCGCTGGCAACTATGGTGTTGAACTGGGCGAAAACAAGACCCCGTTCGTCATCGATTTCTCGCAACTCGACGGTGAAGCCACTGGCTTGACCCTGGGCAACTTCGAGAACGTGGGTGCCGTCTATGGCAACAGCGCCAACGGCTACAACGCCGTGGTCAACGTCGAACTCGACAACCTCACTGACCTCGTGGTCGGTAAATTGGCGGTTGAAAACGACGAAACCACGCCTAACGTCGATGAGTCCGTTGATGCCGTCGGCCTCGTCTCCAGCGGTGTCAGCAAGTACGTCGTCACCAAGATTGGCCGGGAGGGCGGCACGGCAACTGCAGGCAATACAGCCACCATCGTCCTCGGCGACACCACCCAAGACCTCGAAGTCCTGGCCCTGCGCGGCAACTACAACGACACCCTCGTGGTGGCCGACGCCATCCCCGGCGTGACGTTCGAACTCCAGGGCGGCCCCGCATCGGGCAACGGCCCCAACGGCACCGCCAACGTGGGTAAGCTCGAAGTCAACTACGAATTCGATACACCTGAAGCAGCCGTCAACCTCGTCCACTCCGTGGCGGGCGACACACGCGACATCCGTGCCTACGGCATCGAAATCAACAACGCTGACACGATCACCATCAACGCCGGTGCGGCCAACGCCACCATCGCCAGCATCGCTGGTACCTCGCTGGACGACCTGATCCTCACTGGCGGCGGCAACATCGCCATCACCGCTCCCCTGACGGTCAACGCAGCCAATGTGGTTGACGGCAGCATCAACAGCATCGACGCCTCGGAGGTGGCGGGCACCTTCGCCGTCAGCCTGGCTGCTGCTGAAGACTCTACAAGCCAGAGCCTGAACTTCGCCGCCGCTGAAGGTGCCACCACCGTCACGCTGAAGAGTGCCTTCACGTTCGACGCAGGCACCGTGTTCAGCGACGCCACCGCCACCGGCGCACTGACCATCGTCACGGCGGCGTCCACCACCACCACCGGCACTGGCAGTAGCACAACGACGACCGCTTACTCCGTCGACTTCCAGGCCGCCAACATCGCTGGCGTCGACGCCATCCAGATCGGCAGCGGCGACACGGTCACCCTGACCTGGGCACAGCTCGACACCCTGGGCGAAGCCAACGTCAGCCGCGCAGGCGCCACTGGCACCGCCGACCTCAACGTCACCGGCTGGAACGGCGCCGCCATCGACACCGGCGCCCTGGGCGACGGCATCGAAGCCAACCTCACCATGGCCGCAGGCACCTTCACCCTGGCCGCTGGCTCCGACTTCTCGCAACTGGGCACGCTCACCATCGGTGACGGCACCACGCTGAACCTCACGGCTGACCAGCTGTCGGCCATCGTTGCCGGTCTGGCAAGCCCGGTTCCTGGCGACCTGGCTGACGTCCTGAACCTGGGCGACAACGCCACGCTCAACATCAGCGGCCTCACCCAGGCACATCTGGACGCCAAGTACGTCATTGGCACCCAGACGTTCACCCTGATCGACCTGCTCGAACGCCTGTCCGAAGATCGCGCTGATAACACCCAGGGTGTCAACCCGACCATCGGCACCATCACCCTGGCCGAAAGCGTCAACCTGGCTGCAGGCGAAGGCTCTGCGCTGGACTTCGCCTTTGTTCTCGGCGCTGGCATGACCTTGGGTCTGGCCACCGCTGCCCAGGCCGATGGCCTGCAAGTCACCGGCGGTGCCGACAGCACCATCAAGCTGCTGTTTGCAGACCTTGATGCTCTGACGTTCATCGATGTCTCCGGTTATGACGTGGACGTCCTGCGTTATCAGGATTTGCTTGTCATCGATCAGACCGGTCAGACCAATCCGAACACTGACCAGATCTTCAGCGACCTCCTGCCGCGTGTCGAAAAGGTCATGTACAACAACCTCGTGGGCTTGGTGGACCAAACCGTCACCGTCTCCGAAGGCACGATCGTGCGTGGCGAACTGGCATTTGACCGCACCGAAAACAACCTCGAACTCGAAGACTTCGTGCTCAACCTGCAAGGCGGCACCTGGCTCAAGGGCGGTGTGGATCTGCACGTCAGCGCCAAGCGGGCAGACTTGATCCAGACCTACCTCAAGACGGTCACCATCAATTCCACCGGCACACTGGCAAATCCGCAAACGGGCAAGACGGCCAACATCATTGATGGCAGCATCACAGCTGTGGGCGTTGATGGCGACCCCGGCGCGAATCCACCCACCGTCTCCACCCAAAACGAGCTGCTGAGCGTCACCATCAACGCCGAGCAAGCTCTCGCCATCAATGGCGGAATCGAGTTCACGGCTGTTGTCAACGGCGACGAAGTCGCCACCCTGACGGTGAACGGCACCGCCGATGTAACCCTCGGCACCTTGAGCACCGTCGATGCAGAAGTCGTCGGCCTCAACGTCGTCAACAACGGCACCGGCACCCTGACGGTCGACATCGATGCTGATTTGACCGGTCAGTCCGGTGCAAACGCCGACGCCCTGTCCTTCACCGGCACCGGCAACATCGTGCTCAACGTCACCGGCGCGGTCGACCTGTCCGACGACGTGCTCACCGCCGTTTCGGCCATCAACGTGGCTGCAACTGCTACGGTGACCGTGACCGTGGAGCAGGCTCTCGCCATCGGCGAGGCCGACTTCCAGGGCAAGGGCAACCTGGTCATCCAAGGTCTGGCCGATCAGGCGCTCGACACCACCTTGTTGGGCTCCGACCTGGCCGGTGTCACCGTCATCACCGCCGCAGGCACCTGGACGATCAACCCCGACGCCGACCTCTCGGCCGTGACCAGCTTCACCATTGGTAAAGACTCGGTCATCACCATGACGGCGGCGCAGGCATTGCAACTGGCAGGGGCCACGTTTGATGCAGACACAACCAGTGGTCTGCATATCACCGGTGTCACCCAGGCCTTGCTGGCTGTCGACACGAATGGCACAACTAACACTTCCGATCTGGAAGACCTGCTCACGCTGTGGGGTGAAGATGTCAGCATCGGTACCATCACGCTGGCCGAAGATGTCACCCTTGCCGCCAGTGCGCTCAATGCAGCCACCAATGCCGACGGCTTCACCCTGCTGGGCAACGACGTCCGCGTCAACGTGAACATGGATACGGATACGGTCGGCACTAATCGCGATACCGGCATCAAGTCCAACGGCATCAGCAGCTACGTGGTCACCGAGATTGCCCGTGATGCAGGTGGCAATCCAGTCAAAAGCGAAGGCACCATCTACGTCTGCAACAACACCGTGGGCCTTGAAACCCTGGGTCTGCAAGAAAACGCTGGCTACACCATCACCTTCGACGGCATCAAGCGCGGTGTCAACTTCGTGATGGAAGCCGACGGCGTGGCCAACTGGGACCAGCTGGAGAAAGAGCAAGCCATCACCGATGTCACCAGCATCGGTGCCTTGGTGGCCCAGTTCTACACCCCCAACAACCCCACCGCCACCGTCAACATCGGTAACCGCGGCGTGGAACTGGGCGTGGCCTCCGACGGCGGCGAGCGTGTCATCACCGTAGACGGTGTCACCATCAATAACACCCGGGCAGTCACCATCAACGTTGCCAACGGCGACGCCACCATCGGCAGCTTCGCGGGCGATCAAGCCACGTCTCTCACCATCAATGCCAGCGAAGACCTGGCCCTGTGGGTTAGCGACGAAGGCGTCTTGACCAGCCTCAATGCTGCCGGTGTGACCGGTGCCTTCACCTTGGGTATTGGTGAATTGGATGCCACGGATGGCGACTTGGCCGATGGCGCCACCGTGGACGACTTCACTACGGTCTCCGTCGATCTGTCCGGCGTCACCTTGACGGGAGTCGAAGCCATCCAGTTCGCTGATGCGTCCGAGCTCACCGTCACCGCCGCACAGGCCATGGCACTGGGCGAAACGGGCTTCCTGTCTGCCGGATCGGGCACTACCGCCACCCTGAACCTGGAAGGCTTCGGCTCCACCAGCCTGTTCAACGCTGCAGAACTCGCTGCTGAAATCAGCCTTGTCACCGTCGAGCTGGCCGCTGGCAACGTGGCCCTCGACCCGTCCGTCAACCTCAGCGGTGCAGTCATCGTGGTGGCCGAAGGCGGTAGCCTGACGCTGACCGCCGCCCAGTTCGAGCAACTGAACGGCGCCATTACCAGCGTTGATACCGACGGCGATAGCGATGACGCCGAGTTCACGGTCTTCATCACCGGCCTCACCCAGGCCGACATCGATGCCGGCTTCGACCTCAGCGGCATTACCGGTAAGGTCGTTGTCACATTGGCAGAGAACGTCAAGTTTGACGAAACCGATACCGTTCTGACCACCAGCCTGGACAACCTGTCGATCAACCTCAACGGCTTCACGCTGAACGTCGCCACCTACGAGCAGGCCAACGGCCTCAACGTCACCGGCACCGGCACCAGCACGCTGGAACTGGGCTTCGACGAAGTGCCAGATGGCAGTAACCAAGTCATCGACGCTTCTGGCTACGACGTGCCCACGCTCAAGGCAGCCCAGTCCTTCTTCCAAGGCCCAACCGACAACCAGAACGACGTCGAAGTCATCCTCGGCAACCTGCCAGAAGGCACCACCCTGGTCATCACCGCTCCGGAAGACCTCGGCTTCATCAGCGGCATCGTCCGTAATGTGGTGTTGGAGCAAGATACCCGTACCCCGGGTGAGCTGATCTTCAACGACGTGCAAAGCGGCCGTGAAATCACTGGCCTGAACATCACCTTTGAAGGCAACGCACGCATCCAGGGCGGTTTGGATCTGTCCACGGTTGCTCCAGCAGCCGGCAAACTGGCGAAAAACTTCGGCACACTGACCCTCGTGTCCACGGGCACGGCGGGCTCCACCGAGCTCAACAAGGTCGAAGGTGTCGTGACAGCAGGTACCGAAGATGACAACTCTGAGAACAACCTGCTCGACGTCGTGATTTCTGGCGACCGTGCCTTCAGCATGGAAGGCATCAAGTTCCAGTACATCACCAACTCCAAGGAAAACAGCGCGGGCGAAGACCTCGCCACCATGGGTGCCAAGCTGACGGTGAACAGCACCGCCAGCGTCACCATCGACACGCTGGATGTGAGCGACGTGCATGTGCAGACACTGACGGTCACCAACAGCGGCACCGGCACGCTGAGCCTTGACATCACCGCGGACAACGTGACGGGAGCACCGGACGGCCTGTCCTTCCTGGGCGACAACATTGCACTGACCATCAGCGGTTCGCCTGAAGTCGACCTGTCCAACGCCGACCTGGCCGGTGTCAACAGCATCAATCTGGAAGACGGTACTGAGCTCACCCTCACCGCCGACCAGCTCGATGCCCTGGGCATCGCCCACCTGACCATCGACGCCACCGGCACTGCAGAGCTGAACCTGGTGGGCTTCGGCAACGGCAACCAGCCGTTCGACGTCGACAACCTGGCTGATGGCATCACCCTGGTTGATGTCGAACTGGCCAACGGCGTGGTCACGCTGGATCCAGCCACGGATCTGGGTCAGCCTGTCAACATCGTTGTTCCTGCTGGCGGCACGCTCAACCTCACCGCAGCCCAATACGTTGCCATGGGCGAGCCCACCATCACCGGTGGTACAGGCTCCACCATCAACATCAGCGAATTGAGCAACGCCCAGGCCGACATCGACCTGTCGGGCATCACCGGCTTCGACAACTACAACCTCACGCTCGCCGACGACGTTGGCGTGCCGCAAGGCTACGAGAACAGCACGCCGTTGCCCACGGGTAACCTGATCCTGGGCGTCACCGATGCCGACGGTCAGATCACCAGCTTCGCAAACCTGGGTAACTTTGCCCTGAACTTGGTGGACGGCGACCAGATCACCCTGGTCACGCTGGCACAGGCCAACGATCGCGCCATCACCGGCACGTCGGGCGCCACGGTGTCCATCGCGCTGGTATACGACGACGTTGATGCCAACGAAATCACCTTCGAAGGTGGTGAGACGGCCAACGGCATCCAGACCGAGAACTACAGCGGCAATTTCCTGCTGGAAGTGCTCAACGGCCTGGTCCAGGGTCAAAACGTCGAAGCCGTCCTGGCCAACCTCGTTTCGGACATCACAGTCCAGATCGTCGACCCGGCAGACATGCCCGGCGCACCCACAGCGGCCTTCACCGACCGCGTGGTCAACGTCGATGTGGGCGTCACCGTAGCGGCCAATGGCAGCGGAGACTCGCTGATCTTTGCCGACCTCAACGACAACCGCCTGGTCAAGACGCTCACCCTCAACCTGCTGGGCGACAGCACCATTGTGGGCGACATCGACGTCAGCACCCTCGTGCCGCTCGATGGCTACCGTGCAGCCTACTTCGAAACCCTGACCATCAACTCGAAGGGTACGCAGCCCAACGCCATCGATGACATCACCGCAGGTGTGGAAGGCAGTACGACCGAAAACAACCTGCTCGACGTCAACATCGACGCCACCCAGGCGCTGACGGGCGGCACCATCAAATTCCAGTCGGTGAATAGCTTCAATGGTTCAGCCACGGCCAAGCTCGACATCACCGGTACCGCAGCCGTCACCCTGAAGGCTGTTGACACCACCGATGCCGACGTGCAAACCCTGGCCATCACCAACAACGGCGGTACCCTGACGCTGACAGGCGCCAGCCCCAGCGGCAACGTGGCCGACACAGAAACCTTGGCCCTCTCCGGCACGGGCAACATCGTGTTCGGCACCGTCGACGCAGAAAGCAATGGCATCGATGGCGGCGATGATCTCAGCACCATCAACGCCTCGGGCCTGTCGGGCAACCTGACCATCATCGGTCTGGACAACATCGACAGCAAATCCTTCACCTTCACCAGCGGCACAGGCGTCAACAACGTCACGCTGGACGATGTGGCCTTGGCTAGCGGTGGTACCTGGAGCTTCAATTTCACCGCATCCACGGGTGGTGAGTTCGAACTCAATGGCGATGCAGACTTCACCAACGGCGGCTCGCTCACCATTGCCATGGGGTCGGCCACCAACCTGGTGATCTCTGACGACATCGACTTCACCACCCTCGACCTCCTCACGCTCAGCGGCACAAGCCAGATCATTCTGGAAGACGGTGCCGTGGTCACCCTGACGGCAGACCAGGCCTCGGCCATCAGCGCTGCGGGCTTCACCGTGGTGGGCGACGGCACGGTCAACATTGAGGGCCTGGCCAACGGTATGGTCTACAACTTCAGCGCCTTCAGCGCCGACGTGGCAGGCACCATCACCCTGGCGGCCACCGATGTCACCGTGGCAGAAACCACCGACCTCGGCGAGTTCTCGATCACGCTGGATGCCCTCAACGCTGGCCCTTCATCGCTGGCAGGCCAGACCATCCGCTTCAACACGCCCGACCAGGCCGAGCGCGACATCATCGTGATCGACAACCCCGGCGTCGGCAACAGCACCAACGTGGTGTGGCTGTTCGACGACGTGCTGACGGCTTCTATCGACACCAGCGGCTACTTCAAGCTGCTGGTCGGTGGCGATACACCAGTGCCTGGCTACCAAGTTGGCCGCCTGTGGCTGAACGAAGCGCTCATCACCGCCAATGCGGGCGATGTCGAGCAGCTCTTCACCACGCTGCCGTTCACCACGCTGCGCCTCGAGTTCACCGACCTGCAGGCACTCAACGTGCTGCTCGACTCCAGCGGTGTTGATCGCGTGCTCGAAGTCGTCGCCTTCCAGGATGTGTCCAGCACGGGCCTCACCTTCAGCGACATCGACCTGCAAGAGCACGTCCAAAGCCTGACGATCAAGCTGGGTGGCCAGGTCAAGCTGGGCGACCTCCAAATCGGCAACATGTTTGTCGACCCGAACCAGATCGACGTCAGCACCATCCAGTTCAGCACGCTGAAAATTGATTCCCAGCGCGTGCTGAAGACGGGTGACCTGCTGGCACCAGAAGGTTTCGTCAACGACAACGACGGCACCAACGAGCCAGGCGAAAAGGTCCAGCCCAGCAACCTGAACACCATCGGCGACATCAGCGCCACGGTGAACAACGTGGACCTGGAACTGACCCGGGTTGAAATCGACACGGGTGCACAGTCTGTCCAAAACAACAGCTCTGAGGGGCAAGGTGCCAACCTGTCCATCAAGACCATCACCTTCAGCGCCAACGAAGCCGACGATGCTGAACTGGAGGTGACCGGTGCCAACACCACCACCATCGCGTCGCTCAACACGTCTGACGCTGACATCACCGGCCTGACCATCACCAACAACGGCCCCGGCGCGCTGACCGTGACTGGCGCCAGCCCGGCGGCTGCGGTGTCCAACACCGAAACCCTGACGATCAACGCCACCGGTAGCGTGACCTTGGGTACCGAAGGCGATGCAGACAAGCCTGGCGTGGCTGGTGATGACCTCAGCGCCATCACCGTCACCGGTGAAGGCGTGGTCAAACTGGGCGTCATCGCCCAGATCGACGGCAGCAACGACGCCGTAGCCCCTGGCACCACCGCCTTCACCCTCGACGGCAGTGGCAAAACCACCACCTTCGGTGTGCTGGGCCAGGCCAACGTGAACGGCGTGCCCACGGCACCCACCCTGCTGGCTGGCAGCGACTGGGTCTTCAAAGACGCAACCCTGACGCTGACCGACGACGTCGTGCTGGGTGCAGGTACCGTCACGTTCGACAACGTGGCGCTGACCATCTCGGGCGACGTGGACTTCACCACCCTGGCCCAGCTCTCGCTGGATTTCACCGACGTCACCATCATCGTGCCCGCCGGCAACAGCCTGACCCTCCTGGCTGAAGACGCATCCGGCCTGACCATCACCGGCGGCGGTGTGGTCAACGTCGAAGGCCTCGAAGCCACCCCGGCGGCTGATCTGTCCAAGATCATGACCAGCGCCGGCGACACCGGCACCGTGTTCGCCACCGTGGACACGACCGACGACGCTGATGAGGATCTGCTGCCTGAAACCGTCTTCCTGACGGGCGCAAAGCTGGGCATTGCCCAGGTCACTGTGTTCGGTGGCGGCCTGGTGGATGCCACCGGCGCCTCGATGGATGCCTCGTTCGACCGCGGCCCGGTGACGGGTAACGGCAACGAAGTCGTCATGACGACCTTTGTGGTGCAAACGGCCACCACCCTGGTGCTGTCCGCCTTGCAGGGCGACGACCGCTCGGTCACCGGTGCCGGTACCACCAACGTGCTCGACATTGCTGCGTACGCAGGTAGCAACGCCATGAGCCTGGCCGGTGTCGCAACCGCCACGGTCAACATCGCTGTCGATGCCAACGTCACGCTCAACAGCGCCGACAACCTTGGCGCCGCCGGCCCAGGCCGCGTGACCACCATTGCTGCAGGCGTCACCCTGACGTCCGCCGGCTCCGTGGTCAATGGCCAGTACATCGTGGGTGAAAACGCCAAGCTGCAGGTGGACGACGAGAACGACAACGGCGACAACAACACCGCTCCGGCAGACACGGCCATCACCGCCAACCTGAGCAATGTCACTGCCGAGTTCATCACCCTGGTGGACACCGCGGTTGCTGGCACCATCACCTTCCCGGTGCTGTACGGCGACCCGACGGTGGTGCCTGCCGAAGCCATCCAGACCGTGACCCTCACGGCGGTTCAGGCCAATGGTCAGACCATCGTGGGCGACAGCGGTGGCACCGAAGGCAAAGTGGTGGTCAACGATCTGGGCAACGAACCCACCGATCTGAGCCTGATCAACGCTGCCATCATGACCGCTCACGTTAGCGATGCGGTCGTGGTGCTTGATTCGACAACAGACCTCGGTTCCTTCGACGTCGTCATCGACGCCGCTGCCGGTAGCCTGACACTGAGTGCTGCGCAAGCCGACAGCATCCAGATCACCGACGGAAACGAGACGGATGACGCGACCGTCATCGTCACCGCGCTGGAAGCTACACCGGCCGCTAATCTGGAAGCGATCGCGGTGAAGAACGAAACCGCTCAGCTGAACGCCGACGGTGATGTCGCATTGAGCGCCAAGCTGGGCTCCAACATGGACGTGATCATCACGGACACGGACGTCTTGGGCGACGGCGTGAACACCGTGACCTTCACGGGTACGCTGAACCCGGGTTCCATTGCCACACCGTCCACAACGTTCCAGCTGAACGATGCGGTCAAGCTGGTGATGGATGCCAACCTGGCACACAACCTGACCGTCACCAACGGTGATGCGTCGGCCACCAGCGTGACCGTCAACAACGTCGATGGCGACCTGATGGACCTGACCGGCATCACCGCCGACAAGATGATCGCCAACGTCCCGGCCGACGCCGTGATGAACGCGGGCACCAACTTCGGCAAGTTCCAGGTGGTGCTGGCCGAAGGTGCTGACATCACCATGACCTACGCCCAGTTCCTGAACGTAGGCACCGACGCAGCGGAACCCGACTATGTGCTGAAGGGTGATGACCCGCTGACCCTGACTGTCAACGAGGCTGACTTCAGCAGCGCCGCAGACGGTGCGAAGGAAATCATCACCGTGACCGACTGGACGCCCGCTTCTGGTGCGCTGAATACCGCAGTGTTGTCGTCCACCCTGGCCCTCAAGCTGGTGGTGGCCGACACCAACAACACGGTGGTGGTGCACGCTGGCACCAACCTGAGTGGCGTCGAAGAAATCGTGATTCCGGAAGGAACCACGCTGACCATGACGGCCGACCAGTTCCAGCAGTTCCAGCAGATCCAGCACTCCGTCACCGTCACCGGTGCCGGTACGTTGAACCTGACCGGTTTCGACCAGGACAACGTCGACATCGACCTGAGCTCCGTCACGGCCAATGCGGGCACCATTGCACTCGACAAGTCGCTGGTGACAACGTTCACGTTGACGGCAGGTTTGAAGGACGGTGGTGTATCCGTTGCAATCGATGGTGTAACCTACAGTGCTACTTGGCAAGGCAGCAGCGCTGCGACGTTGGCCGCTTTTGCTACCGCGCTTGAGGGTGGAAACCTGTTCAGCGCGGTGGTGGAGGGCAACAGCGTAACGATCAAGCCAACGGCACCAGACTACGCTTACGTCATCACCACGGCCTTTAGCGAAACCGACACTGGCCCCGCTATCGCATCCTCGTCGCAAGCAGCAGTGGCAGCTACGGCAGTGGTTGCTGGTCAGGTCCAGTGGGTCAATGCGTCCAGCACCCTGGTGCTCGATCCGCTGGCTGTGCTCGACAACGCCGCTGGTGCCAAGTTCGGCATCATCATGACGGCCGCCAACCAGGGCATCACGCTGTCCAGCGAGACCCAGGCCGACGGCCGCAGCGTCACCGAACAAGGTGCACTGGCCAACACCCGCCTCATCCTCGGCTTCGAAAACCCGGATGCCAAGGACGGCGACGTCAACCTCGAAGCCTCGGGCTACGGCACCGACGAGGTCTATGTGCTCAACACCTACCTGTTCAACCAGTTTGGTGGCGTCACACCGGCCAACATCGAATCGTTCCTGAACGACCTTGACCCGGACATCCCGGTCATCGTCTTCGACGCCGACGAAGCCTTGGTGGCCGACATCGTTACGCCGGATGCAGTGACGGGTTACAACCGCATCTTCGTGGTCGAGCCCAACACCCTGGTCAACGCCAGCGTGCTCTTCAACGATCTGGATGAAGACTCCGAAGTCCTGAACGTCACCGTCAACCTGCGTGGCAATGCCTCCATCAATGGCAACCTCAGCCTGCCGCAAAACGAAGACCCGCGTGGCCAACTGCCGGACAACTACGTTCGCCTGTTCAATACGCTGACCATCAACTCCACCGACGAGGTGGGCAGTCTGGCGTCGCCAAACGTGTTGAACGGCAACATCTTCGCCAACAACGTGCTTGACGGTGACGAGTCGAAAGTCGAAGTGTTCACACTGACGCTGGACCCCGGCATGGCCATCACTGGCAGCGAAGACCAGATCGGTTTTGACGGCGCTGTGGTCAACCTCGGCGACGGCTGGACTGTCGATCAGGTGGGGGCAGCCTTGGCAGCCGCCCAGTACAACAACTGGGATGCAGAGTACGCGTCTGGTGTGGTGACCTTCACCAACATCACGGCTGGCGCCATGACGGATGCCACCATTGGCAGCTTCACGTTCCAGGCCAACGGCACGTCGACCAACTTCCCGGGCACCTCTGCGGTGGCCGTGACGCAGCAAGGCGTGTTCCAGGGCAAGGAGAACAACCTGCTGAACGTGGTCATTAACGCCGAACACGACCTGACCATCACCGGCACGCTGGAGTTCCGTTACGTTTCGGGTACCGAAAGCATCGTGCACAACATCGACGATGTGACGGCCGAAGCCAACCTGACCATCGACGTGGATGCAGGCGTGACGGTGAACATCGGTTCCGTGGACACCAGCGACGACCACATCACGGCGCTGAACTTCGTCAAGACCGGTACGGGTACCGTCAATGCACCGGGCACCAGCCCTGGCGCATCGGTGGGCGACACCGAAACCCTGCGCATTAGCCAGGCAGACGGCGGCATCATCACCTTCGGCACGCCGGGCGACCTCACCAAGCCCGGTGTGGCCGGTGACGACCTGAGCCTGATCACCGTGACGGGGCAAGGCATCGTGGACCTGGGCGTGATTGCCCTGGTCGATGGCACTGACTTCACGCTGAACACCGATGGCTTCAATAGCGCTGCTTTTGCAACCATCACCTTCACGGCGGACGATACGGACGAAGGCACCGAAACCATCACAGTGAACTACACGCTGGATGGCGCTTCACCTGTGAACCTGGTCGTTAGCCTCGCGGCTGTCGACGTGACCAATGCCGGCGCTATTGCTAACGCAGTCATCGCGGCGTTGGATACCGTTACGGGTATTGCTGCATCGGCAGGTCCGAACCCTGGTCAGGTCTTGATCGCGAAGGAAGCTACTGGCGGTACGCTCACGATCAATTCGGTGACGATTGATGACGGTGTAGAGACTTTGGGCGCCCTTGATGGCCTGGGCGCTGTGATCGGCAACAGCGTGGTTAACGCCACCCTGCGCGCTGACATGGCCGCAGGTGGCACCTGGACGCTGGACAACAGCGCAGGCCTGGGCGACGTGAACGTCACCATCGCTGGCACAGGCGTGGCCGACACCTATGGTGTCGATCCCGTGTACGGTGCTGCGTTCGGCGCAGGCGGTACGCTGGTGGCCAACAATGTCAGCATCATCATCGAGGGCGAAGTGGACTTCACCAGTCTCACGCTGGACTTCACCAATGTTGGTGCAGTATTTGTGCCCGCAGGCGCCACCCTGACGCTGACGGTGGATCAGGTGCTCGACCTTGGTGCTGTGCTGCCCACCCCCATCACCGTGATCGGTGAAGGCACGGTCGTGGTGGTGGGCAAAGCCGACAACATCTCGGGTAGTGACCTCGGCGGCCCGCTGCAAACGGTGAACGTGGACCTGTCGCGTGTCAAGCTGACCCCCGCAGACGAAGGCGCAGGCGCAGATGTGCTGCAGTTCGACAACGCTGGCGCAGAAGACGACCTGGGTAACACCGTGGCCCAAAACCTGATCGGTTCGGACAACGACGACCTGTTCCTGCTGTCGAACAACAACGACACGGTGACCGGTGGTCTGGGTAACGACACGTATGGTGATGGGACCAGCTACTACACCTACAACGTGGACGCAGGCACCGACACCATCACCGAACTGTTCAGCGACGATGACGGTAACCCGCTGACAATCGGCGACGGTAGCGACGTGCTGGTGGTCTCCACCGGTGCCACGGCCAATGCAACGGTGTCCCGCGACTTCGTTGCCACGGCCGACAGCTCCAACGATGGCACGGTGGTGGTGGTCGACGGCAGCGATGCAGGCGACACGACCATCGACTTCACCGATGCAGGCGGCACGGGCAGCTACACCATCACGGGCGGCAACAGCGACGTGACGGGTACGGACAGTCTGGCTGGTGGCGACGGTGACGACATCATCAACGGCGGCAACACGACCCAGACGGCAGCCGCCGCCAAGGACGTGCTGACCGGCAATGGTGGGGCTGACCAGTTCGTGTTCAACGTGAACATGGGCAACACCACTGCGCTGGTGCAGAGTTCGACGACGGGCAACGTGACCAATGCAGACCGTGAGCAGATCCAGATCACTGCAGGCGCTACAGCGACCAGCACCTTGGTCTTCAGCTACACCATCAACGGCAACCCCGTGAACGTGAACGTGAGCGTCACCGCTGGAATGACTCCGGCACAAGTGGCGCAGACCATTGCCAACCAGTTGCAGATCGCAGGCACTTTCGTGTCGGCGGCTTCGACTTCCGGTACGGACACGATCACGGTGACGGCGCAGCCCAACTTCGATATCGAGCTGACTGGCATCACTGCTGGTACTACCGGTGTCGTGGCGGCCGCAGCCCTGGAGGGGCCTGATGTTGCTCAGCAGTACAACCTGACTGCAGCAGGCACCCCCACGGCGGGCGACCAGTACAGCGTTGCTGTCACCCTGAACGGTGGTGGCACGATCCTGGGCCTGTACACCGCTACCGGAACTGACGACGCTGATGGTGTTCTGGCTGGACTGGCGTTGGACTTCAACGCCAAAGCTAGTTTGGTTGCCTCATCGGTCTTGGCCGTAGATACCCTCACCAATGACGGCAGCTTGCTGTTTATCGATAAGAACGCAGACAACGGTGGTTTTAGCTTGGTGCCCGATCTGACTGCGGCGTTTGGTGGCTCCGGTGCCTCCAACGGCGCTGCCGACTTCACCACGGCGGATATCGTCACCGACTTCGCTACCGGTGTGGACAAGATCGTCTTTGCCACGGCCAATGCGACCGACCTGCAGGCCGGTTCCGGTAGCAACTACGTCGAAGCGGGTCCGACGGTGAATTTTGGTACGGCGCTGAGCCAGGCCAACACCGCCTTCGGTGATGCGCTGACGGAAGTGCAGTACTACTTCACCTCTGTGGCCGACATCGATGGTGCCGGTGACCTGAACGGTGACTTGAACACTGCCACTGACCTGTACGGTGTGCTGTTCTTTGATGCCAACTTGGACGGCACGGCGGATGGCGTGATTCTGTTGACCGGCATTACGTCGACGTTGTTTGCTGCTACGGACATCATCGCGTCCTGATGACTGATCGGGGTGGTGGATTGCAGCTTCTTGCTGCAGCCCACTTCCAGCGGTTTGTCTAGATCGCAATAGCCGCCTCCTCGGGTTAACCGGGGAGGCGGCTTTTTTTTGACTGCGGCGGGCTGCGTTAACGACCCTTCAACAATCCACTGCGGCGTGGGCGTCGACCAGTGTTTGAACCATGGTGTATCACCAGATGGCTTTTATATCGTGGTTGTGCTATTAAATAGATAGCTTCAGGCGCTTGCTAAATATGCGGTAGAGCCCGTTTTTCTCCTATTTTTGGCCCTTCCCTGCGGCATGGGTGCCTGCCGATGGGTGCTCTGCCGCCCGCCAGGGGCGGGCAGGGCGGGTGCCGCCCTTTCCTCCAGTACAGGTTCCGTAGCCCGGGTAAGGGCAAAGCCCGCACCCGGGGTCCGCACGGCGGTCAATCAACCACGGCCATGGAGAAAGGGCTGGGTGCCCGACGCACTCACAAAACCATAGCTGCTAGCGCTTGTCAATCAAGGGCTACAGCCGTTTTTTGCATAAAAAGGTGCGGTGTCGCTGGCCTTGTGCCCCTCTCTCCCCTGCGGGGCGAGGGCGATGGGCGGTGTCGGCAAGGCGCCCGTTCGTTGCCTGGGCAAGGCCGGCTGGTGTTGCTCCCCCTCCAGCGCAGAGGGGCGTGCGCTGGGCGTGAGGCGGGCTACACTGGCCCCCATTTTTTTGCGTGCCAGCGAATTCACCGAATGCGCTGGCAACGCTGGCTTCAACAACACACCCCATGACCGACGTTTCTGCTTCTTCTGCCCCTCCCGCAACCCCGGCTGCCGGTTTGCAAGCGTCTCGCTACCAGGTCATCACGCGCCAGCGCCATGGTGCCTGGCACTGGCAGCGGCCCCCCCATTACGGTGCCGCGGCGGCTGTGGCCTTGGCGCCGCTGGCCAGTTTTGAAATTGCGGTGGCGGCGCTGCGTTTGCCGCTGGCCTTTGTGCAGCAGGCCGGGCGTTTTGTGCTGGTGGCCGTGCTGGGCCTGCCGCCCGCACGCAACCTGTGTGTGGCGCCAGACGGGCGGTGGACGGGGCCCTATGTTCCGGCCGTGTTGCGCGCGGCGCCCTTTGGGTTGCGCCGCACGCCAGAGGAGCAGCAGTTGCTGTGCATCGATGAGCAGGCCGCGCGGGCCGCTCCGGCAGATGCCGCAGGCAGCGGCGAGCCTTTCTTCGCGCCCGACGGCAGCCCCGCGCCGCTGGTGGCCAAGGTGCTGGAGTTTTTGATGCAGCTCGATGAAGGCACGCGCAGCATGGAAAAGGCATGCGCTGCCTTGCATGCACAGGGTTTGCTGGTGCCGTGGCACATCGCATTCGATGCTGCTGACGGAACCCCCGCACAGCCCGCCCAGGGCCTGTGGCGCGTGGACGAAGCGGCATTGCGCACCCTTGGCGCCGACGCGTTGCACGCGCTCATGGCGCAAGGGGCCGTGACCCTGGCGTATGGGCAGATGTTCAGCATGCACAACATTGGGCTGCTGGGCGAGTGGGCACGCAGCCAAAAGCCCCGGCCCGCTGCTGCCGTAGAGCCCAGCATCGTGCAAAAGCTGTTCGATCCCGCCCCGTCAGACACCATTCAATTCAACTGGTAGCCCAGGTCAGGCCAACGGTTCCACACGGGGGCCGCTCTACGGCGGTTGTGTTGTCTGGTGCACTATACAAATCATAGCTGCCAGTGCTTTGCGCCAAAGGGCCGCGCCCATTTTTGGCATGAATTGGTGCAGGCCCCTTCTCCAAAGGGGGAGGGCTTGCGGCCTGATCTGGTACTTGCCGTACCACAGGCGCTTGGCCCGCCCGCGCAAAAAAGCTAGACAGCTAAATGCCTTGCCGCTAGCATGTGTAACAAACATCGACCGCAGCCCCGGCCTCAGGCGCAGGTCATGCCGGGCGCCTGTCCGGCGTTCCTTTAAACCCCTCCCTCCCACCCGAAAAGAGACAACCAATGCCACCGAATCCGATCGTCACCCTCCGCGGCACCGCCCGCAACAATTACCTCTACGGCACCGCCACCAGTGACGGCATCGACGGCGGCCTGGGTAACGATTACCTGCGCGGCTACGCGGGCTTCGACTACCTGTGGGGCGGTGCAGGCTCCGACCGTTTTGTGTTCGAGCGCACCCTGGCCCAAAACGGCGTCGACACCATCATGGATTACATGTACGCCCCCACCGTCAGCGGCGGCGAGGTGGATGTGCTCGACTTCTCCCTGGTAGGCTTTGCGCGCAACGCGCTGTCGCGCAACGGCGCCATCGAGAACGGCATCGACAACGTCGTCCGCTTTGTGGACGACGGCATAGGCGGCGCCCGCGTCATGGTCTCTCTCACGGGCGCTGGTGGTGAAACTTACACGCAATGGGCCACGCTCGAAGGCCTGTACGCAGGCAATCTGGTGCATTTCAGCATCGGTGCACACACCTACACCCGGCCGGTGCAGGGCGCCCTCAGCACCGGCCTGCGCTATGACATCGGCAACGGGGACCGCAATGGCGACGGGGTGGTCAATTACTCGGACGCCGCCGACGACAACGCCCTGTTTGACGACCGGTTGCTGGTTTCAGACGGAGAGGGCGGCACCGCAGGCGCCGAGGTGCTCATCGGCGACCGCGTACGCGGTTTTGGCGGCACCACAGCGTTCACGCCGGGCGTGACGGCGCTCAGCGTGCCGGAATCTGTAGTTGGGGGAGGCGAGTGGACTGACGCGGTCTGGAACGGTGAATTTCAGGTGTACTACGGCACCTACGATGCCGCCACCGACATCTTCACCGTGACCAGCACGCCGGGCACCACAGCCGACCCCACCAGCGCCACGCACACCATGGTGCTGTACGACAGCGATGGCCATACAGAAGAAGACGGCCGGGTCGATGCACTGGGCGGCAAGGTGCTGCAGGGCGTTTATGCCGAGAGCCAGTGGTACATCGACAACGGTGCATTGAAGTACGACACGGATGGATTTTTTGCATCGCAGGAAAGGTCGGTACTGGACGCTGAAAACGTGCTGTATGGCACCGGCGCTAATGAGTTCTTCGACGGTGGTGATGGCATTGACATCATCTATGCAGGTCAAGGCACAGATTTCTTGTTTGGTGGCTCTAGCTATAACAACATAGGTCGTGATATGGGCCCCGGCCCCGACGGCAACGACTGGCTCTACGGCGGTGGCGGCGCTGATGCCTTCTTTGCCACCAACGTGGTGGACGGCGGCATCGACAGCATCAAGGACTTTTCGGACAACGGCGGTGTTGCCAACGGCAGCGACGTGATTGTTCTGGCGCAGGACCCTTGGGTCATTCAGCAAATTTTCGATTCCAGTACCGACGAAATCATTGACTGGCATCCAGTGAATCTGGCGGAAATCTCGGAGGAAGAGGGTGGCCTGTTGAATATTGGCGAACTGACAGCCGACCCGGGTGCATCGTTGCACGATGCGATGGCACAGGCCAACGGTGAGGTCTGGGGCGCCCCCGAAGGACCCAGTGGCCCCTACAACGTGTACCGCTTCCGCTACGACGGCAAAGAGTACCTGTTCTGGGATGCTGCGGCTGATGGCTATGCGGCTGAAGTTCAGGGTGATGTGCCGTTGAATGGTTCAGATAATGTGGTCGTCGAAATCACCGGTGCCGTGGGCCTGACTGCCAGCAACATCTACGTGATGCAATACGCAATCGGCTGAGCGTAGCCCGGGCAAGGCCAAAGGCCGCACCCGGGGTCCGCACGGCGGTGGGGCCGCCACGGCTTATGAGAAAGGGCGGTGGTGCACCCCCCGGGCGTGCTTTGTTCCCCGGGTGCGCTGCGCTTACCCGGGCTACAACCCCGGTGGCGCTGTCACCCCGTAGCCCGGGTAAGGCCAAAGGCCGCACCCGGGGTCCGCACGGCGGTGGGGCCGCCACGGCTTATGAGAAAGGGCGGTGGTGCACTCCCCGGTGCGCTTTGTTCCCCGGGTGCGCCGCGCTTACCCGGGCTACCCCGGGCTACAACCCGGGCTACGATGTGCTTTTGCACCAAGGAGCCGCCATGGTCCAATACCGCCGCAACCGGGTGGCCGGGGGCACGTACTTCTTCACGGTGACCTTGCGCGACCGGCGCGGCGATACCTTGGTGCGCCACATCGACGCGCTGCGCACCGCCTGGCGCCTGGCCCGTGCGCGGGTGCCGCACGAGGTGCTGGCAGTGGCGGTGCTGCCCGAGCACCTGCACACGGTCATCCGCATGGCCGAGGGCTCGGCCGACTACTCGCGTCTGTGGCAAGAGATCAAAAAGGGCTTCACCCGCCGCCTGCCACCCCAGCCCGGCGCCGCCTCGCCCTGGCAACCCCGCTTCTGGGAGCACACCCTGCGCGACGAGCGCGATGTGCAGGCGCATATCGACTACGTGCACTTCAACCCCGTCAAACACGGCTGGGTCACCCGCGTGGCTGACTGGCCCCATTCCTCCTTCCACCGCTACGTGCGCGCCGGCATCTTGCCCCCCGATTGGGGGACGCAACCGGGGGATGCACGGCGACCGTTGGCCCGTGCGCCATGAAAAATGGGCGGTGGCACGTTCCCCGGGTGCGCTTCGCTTACCCGGGCTACAACCCGGGGCTACCCCGGGCGACGAGCCCGCGATCCCGTAGCCCGGGTAAGGGCAACGCCCGCACCCGGGGTTCGCACGGCGGTCGATCCACCACGGCCATCGAGAAAGGGCGGGGTGCATCCCGGGGTGCGCTTGGTTCCCCGGGTGCGCTGCGTTTACCCGGGCCACACCGGGCCATCCCTCTCCGGGCACACAGGCATTCACTACGCAAACCATAGCGGCTTGCGCTGTCTGGGCAAAGGCAAAAGCCTGTTTCTCTCAAATAACGAGGCGCCACAAACCACAACAGCCCGCCCGCCCTCTGTTGTCGCCGTGTCACATCGCGGCAGCACAAAACTGTAACAAGCTGCGACAAATTCGGCTAGCATGGAGCCCGAACTCTCACCATCGCCGGAGCCCCCGGCGCTGGCCACTACAGCTTTAGCCCTGGACCTTTATCTCAAACCACTTCCTTCCTGAAGGATTCAACACATGCCTCCAATGAACAAGATCACCGGCAACGCCCGCAACAACTACCTGTACGGCACCGCTCTTGCCGACGAAATCAACGGCGGCGGTGCGGGCAACGACTACATGCGCGGCTACGGTGGCGATGATCTGCTGATCGGTGGCACAGGCACCGACCGATTTGTGTTCGAGCGCACCTGGGCTGCCAACGGCACCGACACCATCCAGAACTTCACGTTTGGCACCGACATTCTCGACCTCTCCCTGGTCGGCTTTGCGCGGGGCGTGTTCAACCGCAACATCGTCAGCGACGTCATTCGCATGGATCGTGCCGCCGACGGCAGCGTGCGCCTGCAAATTGACCTCGATGGCGGCGGCGACTCCTTCCAGACCTGGGCTCACTTCACCGGCCCGGTGGCCTCGGGCACTGCCGTCAACTTTGCCATCGGCAGCGTGGTGCTGCAGCAGCCCATCACGGTGGTCGACTACTCCATCGAGATTCTCAACTTCGCCGTCAGCGGCCCCACCTCCCTCACCGTCACCGCCGGCGATGCGGGCACCGCGCAGCTCTACGTGCAGGGCTCGGGCACACCCGGCACCGCCATCGGCGCCCCGGTGGCGCTGAGCGCCTACACGCCCGCCACCATCAACGTCACGGCACAGGCCACCGTCACCGTGGCAGAGTTGCGCGTCAACGAACTGCCTCCCGGCACCCCGGTGCTGGGCGATAAGCTCGTCTACCTGGGCACCAACGGCAACGACGGCAACGACCAGGGCGGCACGGCCATCACCGGCAGCGCCAACGCCGACATGATTTTCGGCTTTGGCGGTAACGACCTGATCATGGCAGGTGCGGGTGCCGACACCATCTATGGTGGCACGGGCAACGACACCATCGACGGCGATGGCGGTGCCGACGTCATCGATGGCGAAGCTGGCAACGACGTCATGCGGTTTACCTCGGCAGCCGATCTGGCGGGCGCCGCCACGATCATCGGTGGTGCCGACGTCGACACCATCACCCTGTTGCCGGGTGCTACTCCCCTGGCGCTGGTCTCGGCGCATTTCGCCAAGGCAATAGGGTTCGAGGCCCTCGATCTCCAGGGCGACAGCACCCTGGCCGTCACCCTGGGCACCGAAACCAACGCAGCGTTTGCCTCTGGCATCACCATCACCTCGCGGGCCACGGCAACCAGCCTCAACCTGCAAGGCGCAGCATCCACCGTCGGCATCAACGCCACGGGCACCAACAACGCTGACACCCTCGTGGGCGGTGCCGTGGCAGACACCCTGGCCGGCGGTACGGGCAACGACACCATCACCGGTGGTGCTGGTGCCGACAATCTGTCGGGCGGCAATGGCGACGATGTCTTCGTCATCGCCAACGGCGCCGATATCAACGGTTTGGCAGAAACCATCGACGGCGGCACCCACACCACCGGCGACACGATTCGCGTTGATGTCACCGCAGCCAACATCTCCGCAGCAACGGTGAGCAACATCGAAACCTTGCGCAGCACCTTCGCAGGTGACACCACCCTGACCGTCGCCAGCAATCAGCTGGGTAGCGGCAAAATTGGCGAAGTGATCTCTGTCGACACGACCGGTACAGACGTACTGGCCACGGGCGATGTCAGCCTCAACGTGGTGGGCGTAACGCTGACCAACATCGACACCCTGCGCGCCAATGGGGTGGGCCAAAACGTCGTCACCGTGTCTAACAGCCAGCTGGTAGCTGCAAAGGGTGCCGCCGGTGTATCCACCGTGGAGACCCTTGCCACGGGCAGCGACTTGGATGTTCTGCAGAGTGCAGACGCCATGCTAGACCTGACCGGCATGACGCTGACCAACATCGACTACGTGCTCAACGCCAACGGCGGAGATACCACCATCATCATGGATGCGGACGATCTGGGCGCAGGTAAGGTGAGTATTGTGAGTTCGGTTTCGTCCGACGGCGCTGACGTGCTGGCCACCAAAGACGGCACGCTGGATGTGTCGGGCGTTACCCTGATCAACATCGACACCCTGACGGTGGATGCCAACAGCAACACCAACTCGGCCCAGACCATCACGGTGGCCACCAACCAGGTGGGTACATCCTCAGTGAGCACCATCACCTCGGGCAACGCAGGCCAGACGGTGACGTTGACCACGGCAGGCGCGCTGTTCGATCTGACCGGCGTGACGCTGAACAACATCGACTTCGTGCTCAACACCTACGTCGAGGGTACCACCATCATCATGGATGCGGACGATCTGGGCGCAGGCAAGGTGAGTACTGTGGTCGTGGGTTCGCCCAACGGCGCTGACGTGCTGGCCACCAAAGACGGCACGCTGGATGTGTCGGGCGTCAACCTGGGCAACATCGACACCCTGACGGTGGATTACGACAACAACACCAACTCGGCCCAGACCATCACGGTGGCCACCAACCAGGTGGGTATATACTCCGTGCGCACCATCACCTCGGGCAACGCAGGCCAGGCGGTGACGCTGACCACCGCAGGCGGGCAGTTCGTTCTGACCGGCGTGACGCTGACCAACATCGACACGGTGCAAACATCTGCTACAGGTGCAACCCTCATCATCATGGATGCGGCTGAGCTGGGTGCAGGCAAGGTGACGGCGGTGGCTTCGGCGGATACGGACGGCGCCGATGTGCTGGCCACCAACGACGGCACGCTGGATGTGTCGGGCGTCACCCTGACCAACATCGACACCCTGAGGGTGGATGCCGACGGCAACACCAACTCGGCCCAGACCATCACGGTGGCCGCCAGCCAGGTCGGTACGGCCGCAGACAAGGTGAGCACCATCGCCTCGGGCAACATAGGCCAGGCGGTGACGCTGACCACCGCAGACGCGCTGTTCGATCTGACCGGCGTGAGCCTGTTCTACATCGACCAGGTGCATAGTACGTTTTCCGGCGCTTCCACGATCACCATGGCGGGCACCCAGCTGAGCACTGGTGGCGGTTCTGTGACAGTGGTGTCGGCAGAAGCCAGCGGCACCGACATTCTGCAAATGGCCGTAGCGGGCGGGTTCAACCTGTCGGGCGTGACACTCACCAATATCGACCTGATCCAAGGCACGGCCGGGGTGGACTTCATTACCGGCAGCTCCGGTAACGACACCATTGCCGGGGGCGGCGGCGCCGACGTGATGAATGGAGGCGCGGGCAACAACGTGTTCGTTTTCAATACGGGCGATGTTGTTAGCGGAGAAACGATCACCTTCGGTGGCACATCCGACGCATTCCGGGTAGACACCGCCACGGACTTCAGCGCAATGAACGCTGGTGCTTTGTTGACTGGCCTCGATGCGGTGACGATGGCGGCTGGTCAGGGGGCCACTTTCCTGGGCGCACAGCTGACGGGCCTCACCTTCACCGTCAATGGTGACAACAACGGTGCCACCGAAGTGGTCACGGTCAACGGTACTGCCGACGGCGCAACAACCGCCGACACCATTAACCTGGCGAACGTAACAGTTCAGAACGGTGCAGGTATCCGCATCAACGGCAACGATGGTGCCGACATCATCACCGGCACTGCGGGCAATGACACGATCACCGGTGGTGTGGGTGCCGACCGGATTGACGTTGGTGCAGGCATTGACAAGGTGATTGTGCGCGTGGGCGATTCAGGTGTGAATGCTGCAGCGCCGGCAACTGCTTCTGTGAGTACCACCGCATTCGACGTTTACTCTGGCTTGGGTGCTGGCGACACGCTGGAACTTTTTCTTGACGTTACTTGGAACGCGTTTGGTTCAGTGGAGACATCGGACACCGATGTATCCGGTTTGGATAACACGATCAAGTTCATTCGCGGTACGTATGATTCCGGCGGCAGTTTGTTCACTGCAAATGGAGCAGGCGCCGACACGCTGGTGACCTACGACCTGTCGACTCCCACGGGGGGGCAAGTCCCCTCCTACCAATCGATTGTTTTGGTTGGCTTTGTGGGTCTGTCGGATGTGGGGTCGTCAGCCTCTGGCATGGGTGCCAACGTCACGTTGACGGCATTCGGCTGACGTTCCATCGCAATGTTCGGCCGTAGCCCGGGTAAGGGCAACGCCCGCACCCGGGGTTGGCACAGCGCCCCATAAGCCACGCCCAATGCAAAGGGGGGTGCGGGGCACCCCCGGGGTGCGCTGCGCTTACCCTGGCTACACCAGGGCCGGGCCAAACCGGCCCACTGTGTACGTTATTCCGCTATATAAATAATAGCTGTAGGCGCTTGCTAGGTAAGAGGTTGGGGTGGTTTTGCTTGGCAATTTCAACAACGAAGTGCGCCAGCCTCGTAGCCCGGGTAAGGGCAAAGCCCGCACCCGGGGTGGGCGCAACGCCCCACAAGCCACGCCCTGCGCAAAAGGGCGGGGCACCCCTCGGGTGTGCTGCGTTCACCCGGGTTATAGGGTGCCCCATGGCCCGCCCCCGCTCCCTCTGCGCCACAATCTGGGTACATGAAAACCCACCGTATCCACTGCGCACCCCCGGCCTGGGCTGTGCCGCTGTCTGAAATGCACTGCACGGCCATACAGCCATGAAGATGGACGTCACCTACCACCCCGCCCAGGACCGGATTCGCCTGTGCCTCAGGTCTGATGAGCAAAGCACCGACTGGTGGCTCACCCGGCGCATCACCCTGCGTCTGCTGCAGGCCTTGCTCCAGCAGTTGGAGCGGGTGCCCTTGCCCGCGCTCAACCAGCCTTGGCTGCCCAGCCCCGCCGAGCGCGAAATCGCGCAGGAGCACGCCATGTCGCTGGAGTTTGACGCCCTGGTGGCCGACGACCCGGGCCGTTCCACCCAGCCCGCCCAAACCGGGCTGTTGGTCGATACGGCCACGCTCAACGTCAGCCCCACGGAAACCCGGCTCGAGCTGGCGGCCGGCAAAAACAACGCCAAACTTAACCTCACCCGCATGGAGTCCCACGCCCTGGTCGAAGCTCTGGCCCTCATGGCCCGCAAAGGCCAATGGCTCACCGGCATCGATCTGCCCCCCTGGCTTGGCCAGGCCAGCCTTAGCCCGCAGCCCGGGTAAGGGCAACGCCCACCCCTGGGGTGGGCCCGGCGGTGGTGCAACCGGTGCTTTTGCAAAAGGGCAGGGTGGCATTACCCGGGTGCGCTTGCGCTGGCCCGGGCTGCGGCGCGCATACCGTGGCGGCTAGCCCACGGCATGGTGCTTTTCCTCTCGCTATGGCGCACACTTTCCGTTACGCTTTTTGCCAAATCCATACTTTTACAGGGGCAATGGATGGCTGACGGCATTTCGCGTGCGGGCAATGCGCGCAACAATTTCCTCTACGGCTCGCTAGGCCGTGACAGCCTCGACGGCGGTGCGGGCGACGACTACCTGCGCGGCTACGAGGGCAACGATGTATTGACGGGCGGCACCGGCGCCGACCGTTTCGTCTTCGAGCGCACCTTTGCTGCCAACGGCACGGACCGCATCACTGACTTCGAGGTGGACTACGACATCCTCGACTTCTCGTTGGTGGGCTTTGCGCGCGGGGTGTTCAACCGGCACCCCCTGGAAAACATCATTCGCCTCGAACAGACAGACACCGGTGCCCGCCTGCTCGTCGATCTGGATGGCGGTGGCGATTCTTTCCAGCCCTGGGCCAGGCTCGATGGCCTGGAGCTGGGCGATCAGGTCACGTTGCGCGTGGGTGCGCTCACGCTGACGGCCCCGGTGCAGCTCCCCGAGGTGCTGTCGTTTGGCGTCAGCGGCCAGGCCCAGCTCGCCATCACGGCCGGCACATCTGCGGTGGCCCAGCTCTACGTGCAAGGCTTGGGTACGCCGGGGGTGCCCCTGGGCGGCAGCGTCAACCTCGTTGCCAATGTGCCGGGCACGCTGAATGTGGCGCCCCAGGCGGGCGTGACGGTGGCCGAACTGCGCTTGAGCGGCACGGGCACCACAGGCGCTGCAGCCCATACCCTGGTGTACCTGGGCACGAATGGCAACGATTCCATCACCGGCAGCGATCAGGCAGACATCATTTTCGGCTTCGACGGGGCTGACACCCTCATCGGCGGCGCGGGGTCAGACTCTTTGCTGGGCGGCGCGGGCAATGATCTCATCCAGGGCGCATCCGACGATGCACTGATCGACGGTGGCACCGGCTTGGCCGACGTACTGGAAGTGGCTGCCTCCTACACCCAGAGCAACGATGCCAGGCTGCTCGACATCGAGACCGTGCGTGCCCAGGCGGGCAGCGCCCCCATCCACATCGACCTGACAGGCCAGACCGAAGGCTTGCGGGTCGAGGGCAACGATGGCGCCAACGCCCTCACCGGCGGCAGCGGCAACGACACCCTTGTGGGCGGCGCTGGTTCCGACACGCTCGTCGGCGGTCCCGGTGTCGATTCGCTCGACGGTGGGAGCGGCGACGACAAACTGGTATTTGCGCGAGGCAACGGGTTGCTGGGTACGCGCTACGAAGGGTATTTCAATGACAACCTTGCCTTCTTCGCCACGGCAACGCCGCAGCCGCATCCCGCCTTCAGTACACAGCCGTTCACCTCGGTAACTTTTGCGACGGCCGGTGTCAACTATGACGACACCTACTCCGCTCAATGGCAAGGCTATTTTGTGGCGCCAGTGTCGGGTACCTATATTTTTCGTACCACCAGCGACGATTCCAGCCTGCTCTGGATCGGCAACGCGTCCGAATCGGTCGATGCATTGATCGGGCGGCGGGATTTCGGCAATTACACGGTCTATAACGGAGGTGTTCATCCCGCGCAAGATCGTTATGGGAGCGTGCTGCTGGAGGCCGGAAAAGCCTATCCGCTATTGATGTACTTCGGCGAAAACGAAGACTATGACAGCATCAATTTGTCTTTCGCGGTGCCAAATGTTGGCTGGCGGGCGGACGGCACCGGTTATTTTTTCCACGGGCCCGACAATTCCGTGGGTGAAACGATCAACGGTGGAGAAGGTTCGGACACCTTGGTATTGAGTGGCCCCGCCATTGTGGATCTGTCCGACGATGTCATCAGCAGCATGGAAGTGCTGGACCTGGCGCACAGTGCCGACGGTCTTGCCGATGCGTCGCTGCAAACCGTGCACATGCAAGCCAGCCAGGTGGCAGGTTTTGGCACCATCGTTGCTACAACGGGCGACACCATCCGGCTGACCGACGCCATGGGCACCAACATGCTCAATGGCGTGGCCGTGCAAGGTGAATTGGCTGTTCAACTCGCCGATGTGTCGGGCAATGCGCTGACCTTGCAAAACGCGGTCCTCCAGTCCACCGACCGCCTGCGCATCGATGGCTCCGCACTGACGGGCACCAACGCCTTGCAGTTTGACGGTAGAGCTGAAACCAGCGCATCGATCACCGTGGTGGGCGGCGCGGGCGCCGATGCCATCATTGGCGGCGCGGGCGCCGATGTCATCCTCGGTGGTGCAGGTGCCGACGAGTTGTATGCCAACGGTGGCACCTCCCAGTATGACAATGCCGTGGACACTTTCGTTTACGGTGCTGTCGGTCAATCGACCTTGGCAGCCATGGACAAGATATACAACTTCAAGGCAGGTGCGGGTGGCGATGTCCTCGACTTCCGTGGTCTGCCGCCCGCGGGAAGCCATTCGCCATGGCAGTTCAGCAATGTGGGCACGGCCGCTGATTTTGAAGGCTTGGTCACATTGG